>ERZ773130.333-NODE-333-length-60275-cov-8.072949_pt1 | contig 60275 bp, 76 predicted proteins | sample MGYA00511919_ERZ773130 | MGnify/ENA primary metagenome ERZ773130 (study PRJEB29015, sample SAMEA2737851) | human gut metagenome | biome: human gut; feature: human-associated habitat; material: faeces | place: China | collected 2012 ...
GCCTGCGTTTTGCAATCCGCGAAGGCGGCCGTACCGTTGGCGCTGGTGTTGTTACCGCTATCGAAGAAAAATAATTATAAGGATCCCATTTAATAATTAGATCCCGTTATGAGGGGCTAAAAATACGCCCCTCATATTGTTATGTTTGTTTGTATGGCCCTGCGATGATGTGAGAGGTTGCTTGCCTGTTTAGACAGGGAGATTTTCACGGAGTATGTCCGTTCTTAGAAACTGGGCGATTAGGAGGAAATGTTTTAATGTCGAAATCACAGAAAATCAGAATACGCCTCAAAGCGTATGACCACAAAGCACTTGACCAGAGTGCTGCCAAAATCGTGGAAACTGCGAAACGTACCGGTGCTCAGGTTTCCGGCCCGATTCCGCTTCCGACCGAAAAAAATATCTATACGATTCTGCGTTCCCCTCATGTTAACAAAGATTCCCGTGAGCAGTTTGAAATGCGTACTCACAAACGTCTTGTAGACATTCTGGAACCGACTGCGAAGACCGTTGATTCTTTGATGCGTCTTGATCTTCCTGCCGGCGTAGATATCGAGATTAAACTGTAAGGAGGAGGTGCGAGAATGGCTAAAGGAATCTTAGGTAAAAAAATCGGTATGACTCAGATTTTTGAAGCTGACGGCAGATTGATTCCGGTTACTGTAATTGAAGCCGGCCCCTGCGTTGTCATTCAAAATAAAACCGAAGAAAAAGACGGCTATAACGCTGTTCAGCTTGGCTTCGGCGAAGTAAAAGAAAAACATACCACGAAACCGATGAAGGGCCATTTTGACAAAGCAGGTGTTACTCCTGTAAAATTTGTCAAAGAATTACGTTTGTCTGCTCCTTCTGAATTTGCAGTAGGCGATAAAATTTCCTGCGACATTTTTGCTGCCGGCGAATTGGTTGATGCAACCGGTATTTCCCGCGGTAAAGGCTTTGCAGGTACTATTAAACGCCACAATTTCGCTCGTGGTCCTATGAAACACGGTTCCAAATCCCATCGTGAACCTGGCTCCATGGGTCCCATGTACTCCGGTCCTGGCGGCCGCGTAATTAAAGGTAAAAAACTGCCTGGACGTATGGGTAATGCTCAAGTAACCGTTCAACGCTTAACCGTAGCTAAAGTTGACGCTGAACGCAATCTTATTCTGGTTAAAGGTTCCATTCCGGGAGCTGCCGGTTCTTTCGTTGTAGTTAAAGAAACCGTAAAACCCAATAAGAAATAAGAACATAAGCGAAAGAAAGGAGGATGCTTCTAATGCCGAAGTTATCAGTGTATAATATTTCCGGTCAACCTACCGGTGAAGAAATAGAATTAAATGAAGTAGTTTTTGGCGTAGAGTTTAACGAAGCTGTTGTACATCAAGCAATCGTAATGCAGCACGCTAACCAGCGCCAGGGCACTGCTGCTACCAAAACCCGCGGCCTTGTTCGCGGCGGCGGACGTAAACCTTGGAAACAAAAAGGCACCGGCCGTGCACGCAGCGGTTCTACCCGTTCTCCTCTGTGGGTAGGCGGCGGCACCGTATTTGGCCCGCAGCCCCGCAGTTATGACAAAAAAATGCCCCGTAAGGCACGCCGTCTGGCAATCCGCTGCGCACTGAGCGCAAAAGTTGCTGCTGGTGAAATGGTTGTAGTTGACGGTCTTGCATTTGATGCACCGAAAACCAAAAATGTTGTAGCAATGCTTGCTGCTTTTGATGCTGCTGATAAGAAAGCTCTTATCATTACCAACGGCGAGAATGAAAATGTTGAACTTTCTTCCCGCAATATGCCGAAGGTAACAGCTCTTTCCAATGCCTGCCTGAATTGCTTCGATTTACTTAACAATAATAAAGTATTCCTGGCTAAAGACGCTATTGCCAGAATTGAGGAGGTGCTCGCATAATGGCAACCAATCCTCGCGATTTGTTAATCCGCCCTGTAATCACCGAAAAAACTTCCGTTATGATGCAGGACAATAAATATACTTTTAAAGTGCCTCTTACTGCTAACAAAACTGAAATCAGACAAGCGGTAGAGAAAATTTTTAACGTAAAAGTTGAAAAAGTAAACACCGTGCGCGTACTTGGCAAAACTAAACGCATGGGCAGATACGTTGGCAAACGTTCCGATTATAAGAAAGCTATCGTGAAGCTGGCTGAAGGCAATACGATTCAAATTTTCGAAGGAATGTAATTTAACGTAATAAGGAGGTAAAATTAAATGGCTATTAAAAGCTTTAATCCGTATTCTCCTTCGAGACGCTTCATTACAGTGTCTACCTTCGAAGAGATTACGACAGATAAGCCGTACCGTCCTCTTGTTGAGAAACTTCAGAAACATGCTGGACGCAACAATACCGGCAAAATGACCGTTCGCCATAAAGGCGGCGGCGTTAAAAGACTGTATCGTGTTATTGATTTCAAACGCACCAAAGACGGTATTCCCGCCCGCGTTGCAACCATTGAATACGATCCTAACCGCAATGCACGCATAGCTCTTGTAAACTATGTTGACGGTGAAAAACGCTACATCATCGCTCCGCTTGATTTAAAAGTTGGCGATATGATTGAAAGCGGCCCGGAAGCTGATATCAAAATCGGCAACTGCCTGCCGCTGAAAAATATTCCGCTTGGTACTACTGTACACAATGTTGAACTTAAAATCGGTAAAGGCGGCCAGATGGCACGCAGCGCCGGTTCTTCCGCTCAGCTGATGGCTAAAGAAGGCGAATATGCACTTCTCCGTCTGCCTTCCGGCGAAATCCGCAAAGTTCACATCAACTGCCGTGCAACTGTTGGCCAGGTTGGCAATATTGACTTTGAAAACATCACTATTGGTAAAGCCGGCCGTAACCGTTGGCTCGGTATCCGTCCTGCAAACCGCGGCGTAGTTATGAACCCGAACGACCATCCGCATGGCGGTGGCGAAGGCCATTCTCCTGTCGGCCGCAAACGCCCTGTTACTCCTTGGGGCAAATGTGCTTTCGGTACTCGTACCCGCAAGCAGAAGAAAGCTTCCAGCAAGCTGATTGTAAAACGCAGAACGAAATAATTAGCAGGTTAAAGAAAGGAGGCCCAAATAGTGTCCAGATCAATCAAAAAAGGACCTTATGTGCATGAAAGTCTTCTGAAGAAGATCGAAGCCATGAACGCTTCTAACGATAAAAAAGTTGTAAAGACCTGGTCTCGCAGCTCCACTATTCTTCCGGAATTTTTAGGACATACTATTGCCGTACATGACGGCCGTAAACATGTGCCTGTATTCATTACCGAAGATATGGTTGGCCATAAATTGGGAGAATTTGCTCCCACCCGTACTTACAAAGGTCATGCCGATAAAAGTACGGCTTTAAAATAAGGGGAAAGGGGGCAGATAGCATGGAAGCAAAAGCTGTTGCAAAATATGTTCGTATCGCGCCGCGCAAACTGCGCATCGTGATTAACCTTATCCGCGGCAAATCCGTGGGTGAAGCATTCGCGATCCTCAAACATACCCCTAAAGTTGGGTCTGAGGTAATCGAGAAGGTACTGCGCAGTGCAGTTGCCAATGCAGAGCATAACTTCGACATGAATGTAGACGAACTCGTTGTATCCACCTGCTTTGTGGATCAGGGTCCTACCATGAAGAGAATTCATCCGCGTTCTCGCGGACAAGCGTTTAAAATTTTGAAACGCTCCAGCCACGTAACCGTAGCAGTTAAAGAAAAATAATATCCCGAAGAAGGAGGGAAACGATAGTGGGTCAAAAAGTTAATCCGCATGGTCTGCGCGTAGGCATCATTAAAGGTTGGGATTCTAAATGGTATGCCGACAGAGACTATGAAAAATACTTATTGGAAGATATTAAAATCCGTGAATTCATTAAAGATAAACTGTTCTTATCCGGTATTTCTAAAGTAGAAATCGAACGTGCATCCAACAGAGCACGCATCTCCATCCACACCGCTAAACCCGGTATGGTAATCGGCCGTCAGGGCAGCAACATCGAATTGCTTAAAAACGATTTGAAAAAAATGACTGACAGCGTAATCGACATCAATATCGTTGAGGTTAAAACCCCGGATATGGACGCAACCCTTGTTGCAGAAAACATCGCTTCTCAGCTCGAACGCCGTATCGCTTTCCGTCGCGCTATGAAACAGTGCGTAGGTCGTACCATGCGTATGGGTGCGAAAGGTATTAAAGTACAGGTTAGCGGCCGTCTTGGCGGTGCAGAAATTGCCCGCAGCGAAAGCTACCGCGAAGGAAGCATTCCTCTGCACACTCTGCGTGCTGACATTGATTATGGTACCGCAGAAGCACATACTACCTACGGCCGTATCGGCGTAAAAGTATGGATTTATAAAGGCGAAGTCCTTCCTGAAAGTAAAGAAGTAGCAAAAGCTGCTCCGGCGAAGGAGGCATAAGTTAATGTTATTACCGAAGAGAGTTAAACATCGTAAACAGCACAGAGGCCGTATGACCGGACGTGCAATGCGCGGCAATAAAATTGCTCATGGCGATTACGGCCTGGTAGCACTTGAACCGGCCTGGATCACCAACCGTCAGATTGAAGCAGCCCGTATTGCTATGACCCGTTACATTAAACGTGGCGGCCAGGTATGGATTCAGATTTTCCCTGACAAACCTATCACCGCTAAACCGGCTGAAACCCGTATGGGTAGTGGTAAAGGCTCCCCGGAATACTGGGTTGCAGTTGTAAAACCCGGCCGTGTAATGTTTGAAATGAACGGCGTATCCGAAGAAATCGCTAAAGAAGCTATGCGTCTTGCTAGCCACAAACTGCCGATTAAGACTAAATTTGTGACCCGCGCACAGCAAGAAGCTGAAGCTGCCGCACAGGAAAAGGGTGGTGAAGCTTAATGAAAACCGCAGAAATCCGTGAAATGTCTGCTGCTGAATTAGACAACAAGCTGGCAGGTTTAAAAGAAGAACTCTTCAACCTGCGTTTTCAAATGGCAACCGGACAATGTGAAAACCCGATGAAAATTCACGAAATTAAAAAGTCCATTGCCCGTATTAAAACCATTCAGCGCCAGCGTGAATTAAACGCCTGAGTGTGTTTGAAGTATGAAGAAGGAGGAAACAGTTGTGACCGTTGAAAGAAATACGCGTGTTACCCGTATCGGTAAAGTAGTCAGCGACAAAATGCAGAAAACTGTTGTAGTTGCTGTTGAGCGTTTTGTAAAACATCCGGTATACGGTAAAGGTGTTCAACATACTATCAAATTTAAAGCTCACGATGAAAATAACGAAGCACATGTTGGCGATACTGTCCAAATTATGCAAACCCGTCCGCTTTCCAAAGATAAATGCTGGCGTGTTATTGAAATTTTAGAGCGTGCAAAATAATGAAATCTGCCGATTGATTGATTGGCAAGGGAGGTAAAACCATGATCCAACAACAGACTATTCTTAATGTCGGCGACAACACCGGCGCTAAGAAAGTTATGTGCATCCGCGTATTGGGCGGTTCCTACCGTAAATATGCTAATATTGGCGACGTAATCGTGTGTGCTGTAAAAGATGCATCACCCGGTGGCGTTGTAAAAAAAGGTGACGTTGTAAAGGCAGTTGTTGTTCGTTCAGCTAAGGGTGTCCGCCGTCCGGATGGTTCTTACATCCGCTTCGACGAAAATGCGGCAGTTGTAATCAAAGACGACAAAACTCCGCGCGGAACCCGCATCTTCGGGCCTGTTGCCCGCGAACTCCGTGAAAAAGACTTTATGAAAATCATTTCTCTGGCACCTGAAGTGCTGTAAGAAATTTGATGACGCACATAAGGAGGTGTACCTGAAATGACAGCAGCTAAAATGCACGTCAAGAAAGGCGACAAAGTTTTGGTACTGTCCGGTAAGGACAAAGGCAAAGAAGGCAAAATTATTATGGCCCTGCCGAAAAAATCCAAAGTTGTCGTTGAAGGCATTAATAAAGTAAAACGTCACACAAAACCGACTCAGAGCAATCCTCAGGGCGGCATTATCGTTAAAGAAGCTCCGATGGCTTCCGCAAAAGTTATGCTCGTTTGCCCGCATTGCCAGAAACCGACCCGTATTAAAAAAGTTGAAGTTTCCGGCAGCTTCGTAAGAGCCTGCAAAAAATGTGGCGAAGTAATAGATAAATAATCCGGGAAAGGAGGAAATGTTTGAATGGCAAAAACAAGATTGCAAGAAAAATATTTGTCTGAAGCCGTTAAAGGCCTGATGGACAAATTTAACTATAAAAATGTTATGGAAATTCCTAAAATCGAGAAAGTTGTCATCAATATGGGCGTTGGCGAAGCCGTTGGCAACAGCAAAGCTCTGGAATCTGCAGTAGCAGACCTGACCGCAATCTCCGGTCAGAAACCTGTTATCACCAAAGCAAAAAAATCCATCGCAGCTTTTAAACTCCGCCAGGGCATGCCGATTGGCGCAAAAGTTACTCTGCGCGGCGACCGCATGTACTACTTCCTCGACAAACTGATGAACATCGCACTGCCTCGTGTACGTGACTTCCGCGGTGTTAGCCCGACTGCATTCGATGGCCGCGGCAACTATGCACTTGGTTTGAAAGAACAATTGATTTTCCCGGAAATTGACTACGATAAGATTGATAAAGTACGCGGAATGGATATCATCATTGTTACGACCGCTAAGACTGATGAGGAAGCAAGAGAATTGCTCAGAATCCTCGGAATGCCGTTCAGCGCATAAGTTAGGAGGGAATACTTTGGCTAAGAAAGCCTTGATTGAAAAGTGGAATAAAGAGCCGAAATTTAAAGTACGCCGTTACAACCGCTGCAAAATTTGCGGCAGACCCCATGGTTATATGCGTAAATTTGGCATCTGCCGTATCTGCTTCCGTGAATACAGCTATCAGGGCGCTATTCCGGGAGTTACCAAAGCAAGCTGGTAATACAGCATTTTAGGAAGGAGGGTATTAAAGTATGGTAATGACTGACCCGATTGCCGATATGCTTACCCGTATTCGTAACGCAAATTCGGTTCATCATGATAAAGTTGAAATCCCGTGCTCTAAAATCAAAGTTGCTATCGCTGAGATTTTAAAGAACGAAGGTTTTATAAAAGATTTTGAAGTAATTGCTGATAATAAACAGAACGTTATCCGCGTCAGCCTGAAATATGGTGCCAATAAAGAGAAAGTTATTTCCGGCATTAAACGTATTTCCAAACCTGGTCTCAGAGTTTATTCTCAGAAAGACCAACTGCCCAGAGTTCTCGGAGGTCTTGGCATTGCAGTAATCTCTACTTCCCAAGGCCTTATGACTGATAAAGCAGCACGCAAAGCCGGCCTCGGCGGCGAAGTGCTTGCATATGTCTGGTAATACTGAAAGATAGGAGGTGCTCATAAGTGTCTAGAATTGGTAAGCATCCAATTACCGTGCCCGCTGGCGTAACAGTTACCATCGAAAACAACCTTGTTACCGTTAAGGGCCCTAAAGGCGAACTTTCCCGCCAAATCAACAAAGAAATGAAACTTACCATGGAGGACGGCGTTATCACCGTTGAACGTCCGAGCGACGACAAAGAACATCGCTCCATGCACGGTCTGTCCCGTACTCTCATTAATAATATGGTTATCGGCGTAACCCAAGGCTTTTCCAAAACTTTGGAAATTACCGGCGTAGGTTACCGTGCCGCAAAACAGGGTAACAACATTAACTTTACCCTTGGTTTTTCCCATCCTGTAGTTAAAGAGCCGCCTGCTGGTATTACCTTTGAGGTTCCGGCTCCGAATAAAATCGTAGTAAACGGTGCCGATAAAGAAAAAGTAGGCGCTGTTGCAGCAGAAATCCGCACTTTGCGTCCGCCTGAACCGTATAAAGGCAAAGGCATCCATTACGAAGGTGAACGTATCCGCCGTAAGATTGGTAAAGCAGGCGCTAAAGGCAAGAAGTAATTTCTAAAGGAAGGGAGTGAAACTCTTGCTTAACAGAGTTGATAAAAATGCGAAACGCCAGAAACGCCATCTGCGTGCCCGTCAATACATTTTTGGCACTGCTGAAAGACCGCGTTTGAACGTATACCGTTCCCTGGCAAACATTTACGCTCAGGTTATTAACGATGAAACTGGCGAAACCATTGTTTCTGCCAGCACTGTTGAAAAAGATAGAAAAGCCAATAACGGTGGCAACGTAGAAGCTGCCCGCGAAATTGGCAAAGCCATTGCCGAAAGAGCATTGGAAAAAGGCATTAAAGAAGTAGTATTTGACCGCGGTGGTTATCTTTACACCGGCCGTGTAGCAGCTCTTGCAGATGCAGCCCGTGAAGCTGGACTGCAATTCTAAAAGAAGGAGGAATAATAGTGGCTAATTTCAGAAATGAAGAAAGCGACTTGAAAGAGAAAGTCGTGTTCATCAACCGTGTTGCAAAGGTTGTTAAAGGCGGACGCCGTTTCTCCTTCTCTGCACTTGTTGTGGTAGGTGACGAAAACGGCCATGTTGGCATGGGCCTTGGCAAAGCGGCAGAAGTTCCCGAAGCTATTCGCAAGGGTGTAGAAGACGCTAAAAAGAATATGGTTAACGTTGCTTTGGTTGGTACAACCATTCCGCATGAATGCATTGGTGTGTTCGGTGCAGGCCGCGTATTTTTAAAACCGGCTGCAGAAGGTACCGGCGTTATTGCCGGCGGCCCTGTTCGTGCCGTACTCGAACTTGCAGGCGTACGTGATATCCTTACCAAATGCCAGGGTTCCAATAACCCGAATAACGTAGTTCGCGCAACTATTGAAGGTCTTCGTTCCTTAAAGAGTGCTGAAACGGTTGCTGCACTTCGCGGCAAAACCGTACAAGAAATTTTTGGCTAAGGAGGAAGCTCGATGCAACAACTTAAAGTTACGCTGACCCGCAGCCTTATCGGTTACCCGCAAGACCAGCGCATGACCGTAAAAGCTCTGGGCTTAGGAAAAATTAATTCTACTGCTATAAAAGACGATACCCCGGCTATCCGCGGTATGCTTCACAAAGTAAGACACCTTGTGAAGGTTGAAGTCGTTGAAGCTTAATGGAGGAGGTGCAACAGATGAATTTGCATGAATTATCACCTGCACCGGGTTCCAGAACCAAACATGTACGCGTTGGCCGTGGTTTGGGTTCCGGTCTTGGTAAAACATCCGGCAAAGGCCAAAAAGGACAGAAATCCCGCTCCGGCGGTGTAAAACGTCCGGGCTTTGAAGGTGGTCAAAGACCTTTGTATCTGCGTTTCCCGAAACGCGGTTTCTACAATAGATTCGGTTCTGACTATGTTGAAATCAACGTAGGCAGCCTTAATTGCTTTGAAGACGGCACAGTAGTTGAACCTGTAATGCTGATTGAATGCGGCATGGTTAAAAATATCCGTGACGGCGTCCGTATTCTCGGCAATGGTGAGCTTACCAAAAAACTCACCGTTCAGGCTATGGGCTTCAGCAAAACTGCTGAAGAAAAAATTATTGCAGCCGGCGGCAAAGTAGAGGTGATTTAAAGTGTTATCAGCCCTCGCAAATCTTTCTCAAGTAACAGAACTCAGGCGGAAAATCCTTTTTACTCTCGCCATGTTCGTCGTTTTTAGGGCTGGAACACATATCCCTGTTCCTGGCGTTAACGCAAGCATGATTGAGCAGCTGTTTAACAGCGGTAACCTCTTGGGTTTGCTCGATATGTTCTCTGGCGGTGCCTTGAGCAAATTTTCTGTTTTTGCGATGAGTATTACACCGTACATCAATGCTTCCATTATTCTGCAGCTTCTTAAAGTCGTTGTTCCTACGCTGGAACAATGGGGCAAAGAAGGTGTGGAAGGACAGAAGAAAATTACCAAAGTAACCAGATACGGTACAGTTCTTCTTGGTTTCATCCAGGCATTGGGTATGGCGTATGGTTTAAGAATGGCAATTAATGACCCGAGCATTTTCTCCGTTCTTTTAATTGCGATTACTTTAACTGCCGGTACTGTATTTTTAATGTGGATTGGCGAGCAGATTACCGCTAAAGGCGTTGGCAACGGTATCTCTTTGATAATATTTGCAGGTATCGTTTCCAGAATTCCTGACGGGCTGCACGTAATTTACCAGTATTTACAGGCCGGAACAATTAATGCTTTAAATGTACTTTTATTTGCTGTGATTGCAGTTGCCATGATCGTATTTGTAATTGCAATTACGCAGGGTATCCGTAAAGTACCGGTACAATACGCTAAACGCGTTGTTGGCCGTAAAATGTACGGCGGCCATTCCAGTTATATTCCGCTGAAAGTTAACCAGGCCGGCGTTATTCCTATCATCTTCGCATCTTCAATCCTTATGTTCCCGGTAACCATCGGACAGTTTGTTGACGTTGCGTGGATTAAAACGGTAGCAGGCTGGTTTGCATGGGGCTCTCCTTTGCAGACTACTTTGTATGTATTGATGATTTTGTTCTTCACATATTTCTATACTGCTGTAAGCATTAATATTAATGATGTGGCGGACAATCTTAAAAAATACGGCGGCTTTATTCCCGGCCTGCGCCCCGGTAAACCTACCAGTGATTATCTGGACAAAATCATGACCAGAATCACTCTTGCTGGTGCAATTTTCCTTTCGCTGATTGCGCTTATGCCTAATGTCATCGGCTGGATGACCGGCATTGAAGGTGTTTACTTCGGCGGTACCGCTCTCTTAATCGTTGTTGGTGTAGCGCTCGATACCATGAAGCAGATTGAATCGCTCGTATTGATGCGTCACTATCAAGGTTTTATGAAATAGGAGGAATCAGGAAATGTATATTATTTTAATGGGACCTCCGGGTGCCGGCAAAGGCACTCAAGCAGAAAAATTAATTGCCGAATTTAAAATTCCCCATATTTCCACCGGGGATATGTTCCGTGCAGCTGTAAAGCAAGGAACTGAACTTGGCAAAGAAGCTAAAAGATATATGGATGCCGGACAGCTTGTTCCTGATGTTGTAACTATCGGCATTGTACGTGAAGGATTATCCAAACCAGAATGTGCAAACGGATTTATCCTTGACGGCTTCCCGAGAACTGAAGAACAGGCAGTTGCACTTGACGGCATCATGAAAGACCTGGGCATAAAGATGACAGGCGTAATCAATATCGTAGTTCCCGATGCTGAGCTTGTTGGCAGGGTAACCGGCAGACGCATCTGCAAATCCTGCGGCGCTACCTATCATGTAGCGTTCAACCCCAGCAAAGTGGAAGGTATGTGTGATAAATGCGGCGGGACGCTTTATCAACGTGACGACGACAAAGAAGAAACAATCAAAAACCGTCTGGAAGCATATCATTCCCAGACTGAGCCTTTAATAGAGTACTACAAAAAACAGGGCTTATATCATGAAATCGACGGCATGCAGCCGATTGACAAAGTATATGCCGATGTTAAAGATAGTCTCTCTGGCAACTGAGCAAGGAGGTATTGAGCGTGTCCAAACAAGATGTAATTGAGGTTGAAGGCACAATCTTGGAATCTTTGCCAAATGCCATGTTCCAGGTAAAATTGGAAAACGGCCATGTTATTCTGGCACACATATCCGGTAAGATACGTATGAACTTCATCAAAATTTTGCCTGGCGACAGGGTTACAGTGGAGCTTACTCCGTATGATCTGAACCGTGGAAGAATTACTTACCGTTTTAAATAAGCAAGACAGGCAAGAGGAGGTTAAAAAATGAAAGTCAGACCGTCTGTAAAGCCAATATGTGAAAAATGCAAAGTCATCAAACGTAAAGGCCATGTTATGGTAATCTGTGAAAACCCGAAACATAAACAAAAACAAGGATAAGAAGGAGGTGCGCTTTAATGGCACGTATTGCAGGTGTCGATTTACCGAGAGATAAACGTATTGAATACGCTTTACCTTATATTTATGGCATCGGACTTACTTTATCGAGAGAAATCCTCGCAAAAACCGGTATCAACCCTGATACCCGCGTTCGCGATCTCACCGAAGAAGAAGTTGCTAAAATCCGTGAAACTCTTGACGCTGATTATAAAGTAGAAGGTGACCTCCGCAGAGAGGAATCCCTCAATATTAAACGTTTAATTGAAATTGGCAGCTACCGCGGCCGCAGACATCGTATGGGTCTGCCTGTTCGCGGCCAGAACACCAAAAACAATGCACGTACCCGCAAAGGTCCTAAACGTACTATTGCCGGCAAGAAGAAATAATCAGTGAAGGAGGGATAAACGAGTGGCTGGTAAAAAAGTTGTTCGCAACAAGAAAAAAGTTAGCAAAAATATTATTAACGGTGTAGCTCATATCCGTTCGACTTTCAATAATACTATCGTTACTATCGCTGATACCGAAGGTAATGTTCTGAGCTGGGCATCCGCAGGCGGCCTTGGTTTCCGCGGCAGCCGCAAAAGCACTCCGTTCGCTGCACAGATGGCTGCTGAAGAAGCAACCAAAGCAGCTATGGAACATGGCCTGAAACAGGTTGAAGTTTATGTAAAAGGCCCCGGCGCCGGCCGTGAAGCTGCTATCCGCGCACTTCAGGCTGCTGGTCTTGAGGTTAACTCCATCAGAGACGTAACCCCGATTCCGCACAATGGCTGCCGTCCGCCGAAACGCAGAAGAGTATAATTGGAGGTGTAGCATAGATGGCAATTGATAGAACGCCTGTCCTGAAAAGATGCAGATCTTTGGGATTAACTCCGGCATTTCTGGGCATTAGCAAGGAATCTCACCGTCAGGCTAAACGCGCTAACAGAAAAAAGAGTGAATATGGCATTCAGTTAACTGAAAAACAAAAAGCAAAATTTATTTATGGCCTGCTGGAAAAACAATTCCGCGGCTACTACGACAGAGCTAAAAAAATGGAAGGCATCACCGGTGAAAACCTGCTCATCCTTCTGGAAAGAAGAATTGACAACGTTGTATTCCGTCTTGGTCTTGCAAACACCCGCCGTCAGGCTCGTCAGATTGTAAGACACGGCCATATCGCCGTTAACGGCAAACGCCTTGATATTCCTTCCGCTCTGGTAAAAGCAGGCGACGTTATTTCCGTTATGGAAGGCAGCCGTTCCAAAGAATATTTCAAAGGCATGGCTGAAACTCTTGCCGGCAAAACCGTTCCGGCATGGTTGATTCAGGACGCTGAAAATCTCGGCGGCAAAGTTGACCGTTACCCGACTCGTGAGGAAATTGATGTTCCTATCGAAGAACATCTCATCGTTGAGTTGTACTCCAAATAATAGTTTGAACATCTTCATGCCACCATATATTGGGCGTATTGTGGTAATACGCAAAAGAAGGAGGCTTTCCATATGATCGAATTAGAAAAACCAAAAATGGTCACAGCTGATATCAGCGATGACGGGCGTTATGGTAAATTTGTTTGGGAGCCGCTTGAAAGGGGCTACGGCATTACTCTCGGCAACAGCCTTCGCAGAGTATTGCTGTCCTCACTGCCGGGCGCAGCAGTAACCAGCGTTAAAATCGAAGGTGTACTGCATGAATTCTCTACAATTCCTGGCGTCAGGGAAGACGTTGCAGACATTATCTTAAACATCAAAGGCCTCTGCCTTAAACTGCACGGCGACGAACCTAAAGTTCTGCGCATTGAATGCAGCGGCGAGCAGGAGGTAACGGCAGCAAATATCATTGCTGACGCAGATGTGGAAATTTTAAACCCTGAACTGCACATTGCCACACTTGATACCGACGCGGTATTCAATATGGAAATTAATGTAGACAAAGGGTTGGGATATGTTCCGGCAGATAAGAATAAACGTGCGGATCAGCCGATAGGAGTTATTCCCGTTGATTCCATATATTCTCCTATTACCAGAGTGAAGTTCGGTGTTACCGATACTCGCGTAGGTAATGTTACCAACTATGACAAACTGACTTTGGAAGTTTGGACAGATGGCAGCGTAGAGCCTGATACTGCTGTAAGCATGGCATCCGGCATTATGATTGACTATCTGAAAATGTTCCAGCCGGCAGCTGAAACTGCTTCCGGCATCATCACCGTATCCGGCAGTACGGAAGAAGCTGCTGCAGAAGAACAGGGCGCACCGGCAGGTACAGGCTCCGTTTCTATTGACGACCTTGATCTTTCCGTACGTTCCAACAACTGCCTGCGCCGCGCTGGCATCAACACGGTTGATGAACTTATCCAAAGAACAGAAGAAGATATGATGAAAGTGCGTAACCTTGGCCGCAAATCGCTTGAAGAAGTTAAGAAAAAACTCAGTGATATGGGCCTTAGCTTGCGCAAAAGTGAAGAAGAATAAGAAGGGGGTCGGAAACAGATGGCATACAGAAAACTGGGCCGCAATTCCAGCAACCGTAAAGCATTGTTCCGCAGCATTTTAAGTTCTTTCTTCAAACACGAGAGAATCGAAACTACCGTAACTAAAGCTAAGGAAGTAAGCAAACATGCTGCTAAATTAATTACTTTGGCTAAACGCGGCGACCTTCATGCACGCCGCCTGGTAATGGCTGAGCTCGTGGACGAAGAAGCAACGAGAAAACTGTTTAACGAGATCGCTCCTAAATACGCAGACCGCCAGGGCGGCTTTACCCGTATTTATAAAGTTGGTCCTCGCCGCGGTGACGCTGCTGAAATGGCAATTATCGAGCTCATCTGATTGGTATAAACAGCTAACATAAACAAAAAGACAGCGGATAACCGCTGTTTTTTTGTTTATACATGCAAATTTCGCGCAGCTTGGAAAAACACTTGCCGCAAACATGGTTAATTGTGTAAAATAATAACATAATAAATGTAATGGAGGCATAATAATGAGCGAAAACAGCAAAGTAAAATTTACAACCAATAAAGGTGTTTTTGTTGCAGAAATTTTTGAAGACAAAGCACCGAATACTGCCAAAAACTTTTTGGATTTGGTAAATAAAGGCTTTTATGACGGTATTATTTTTCACCGCGTAATCGACGGTTTCATGATTCAGGGCGGCGACCCAACCGGTACAGGCATGGGCGGTCCCGGTTACAAAATTAAAGATGAATTTGGCGAAGGCCTTAAACATGACGACGAAGGCGTGCTTTCCATGGCAAATGCAGGCCCGAACACTGGCGGCAGCCAGTTCTTTATCACCCTTGCGCCTACTCCGTGGCTCGACGGCCATCACGCAATTTTCGGCCGCATTGTAGAAGGCATGGATAGAGTAAGATTAATCGGCGTAGTGCCGACTGATTTCCGTGACCGCCCGATTGAACCGGTAGTAATGGAAAAAGTTGAAGTTGTAAAATAATGCCGGCCTATGTATATATGCTGCGCTGCGCGGATGGTTCGCTTTATACCGGCTGGACCAATGATATGGTAAAACGCCTGAAAGCGCATCAAAGCGGGCAGGGCGCAAAATATACCCGCAGCCGCGGCCCGGTAGAGCTTGTTTACAGCGAGGAACTTACTGATAAAAGCGAAGCCTTAAAACGCGAATATGCCATTAAACAGCTAAGCCATACGGAAAAGCTGAAATTAATAGAACGTAACAAATTGAACACAATTTACTGAAAATATTTGCAATTTTGCCTAAAGTGCCTTGCTTTATTTATATTGATAGGGTATAATAGGCGGAGTGAGTGCGAGACAGTGTATTTTCGCACTTAAGTAATATTTTTAGGAGGCCCAGAAAAGATGACTGGCAAAGTAAAATGGTTTAACGCAGAAAAAGGTTACGGTTTCATTGAACGTGAAGAAGGCGGCGACGTATTCGTACATTTCTCCGCAATTCAGGCTGATGGATTCAAAACCCTCGAAGAAGGCCAAGCTGTGGAATTTGACGTAGTTGAAGGTCCCCGCGGCGAGCAGGCTGCTAACGTAGTTCGTCTGTAATATATAGTTATTAATCCCAATTAATTATATAGAATCGGCTTATGAACAAACCGGAACGCATTTTCTCAGGAAGATGCGTTCTTTTTATTTATGTTTGCTTTTTAAAATGCTATAATTAAAATATATCAACAATTAAAGCAGGTATTATTATGAAAAGGCTCAAATTTATCTTAGTGCTATGTATATGTATTTTCTGCTTTTCTGCGCAGGCTTTTGCTTCCGCCATATCATCCGAAAAGCAGGAAATTATAAAAGAATACTATTTTACTGAAGCGGTTAATATCGCCGCAGGGCTTTGCATTGGCATTTATGACCCGCAGCAGGCGCCGGAAATTGCGTATTTGCGCGATTACGGCTGGGAAATTGTGCCGTTTAAATTAAAAGACGGTAAAGTTGACAGCAGTATTGTTGTAGCCAAAAACCATATTAAAGAACAGGATATTGATTTTTATATAGTGGGCTTCCGCGGAAGCGCCAACAAAAGTGACTGGAAAATAAACCTTGAAACCGAACAGGTTCCGTATGGCGGCAGTACGGTTGAAGAATTTAAAACTTTTGCCCAAACTGTTAAAGCAGACGAAACGGTGCCTATGGTGCATAAAGGGTTTAACGAATATGTAAACACTGTTTTAAGTGCTACCATGCAGGATGGTTCAAGCAGTAAACAGTTTGTTGAGGAGATTAAAAATAACCCGAAGGTAAGAGTGCTTTTAACAGGGCACAGCCTTGGCGGTGCGGTAGCAACGCTTACAGCGGAACGCCTTGTGAGCATGGGTATAGAAAAATGGCGCGTACCGGTAATTACTTTTGGCGCACCTGCTATAGGCAACGCGGCGTTTGCCAAAGCCTACGGCGATAAGATTTTGCTGTGGCGCATAACCAATACGGCAGACCCTGTTCCCGGAAGCTTGCAGACTTTTTTTGGCGGCTATAAGCAGTTTGGCAAACAATACAAATACAGTGTATCGCCTAAGCTGGCAACACAGCAGCATGATATGGCAATGTATTTCGATGTATCGGTACACAAATATTACAAGGCGCTGCAAAAAGCACAGGACTCCGGGCTTATTGCAAAAACGCCAATGCAGCAGCTTAACGGCACAGAGCCGCTTGTAGCTGTATGGATAGGTTCCAGCCGGGCTTTGGAAAAACGCCCGTATATGCCGGATATTCAAAGTTTTCTGCTTTCGGAATATCAGAACATGCTGCCAAGATATATAATTATGGATGACGATATCAAATTATACAGGCAGGAATTTTATCCGCTGAATTACTTTATCCGCGAGGCGCAGGCTGTTGGCGCAGATTACATTATAATTGCCGAAATGGACGGGCATCAGCCGCGAAACAGCCAAAACTGGTATATTAATATGAATCAGAGCGTTTTTAACGCAAATGGCGGGTTAATAAATGTTATCAGCATTTCCAAGCTGGTTTCGCCGGTATCGGGCAATATGCACGCTGCCGTTTATGCCGTTAAAGAAGGGCGCACGCAGCTGAAGCAATATCTGCCCTTTATAAAAACCAGATATAACAAAACACCGCAGTGGATTAGTTTGGGAGAGATTGAAAATTGAAAGAAGAAGCATTGCAGGAACTTGAACAGCAGCTGGCAAAATGCAGGGAATGTAAACTGTGCGAATTTGCCAAAGGCCCTGTCGGCTGGTTTGGCTGCGCCGAAACGCCGATAGTATTTGTAGGAGAAGGCCCCGGCGGGGTCGAGGATGATTACGGCTGCCCGCTGATTGGCCCTTCCGGGCAGCTTTTGGACAAAGCTTTGTGGGCAACCAAAATGACAAGGGACAGGGTAATTACAACCAATATAGTAAAATGCCGCCCCAAAGGAAACCGTACGCCTAATATTGCCGAAGCCGATTTTTGCGCGCAGCGCTGGCTAGAAAAAGAACTGGAAATTTTGCAGCCGAAAGTAATTGTGGCGCTAGGCAGCGTAGCGCTGCATTATTTGGGCAGCCCTGATATGCGCATTACGCGCGACCGCGGCAAATGGTTTAAAACGCGCCAGGGTTACGACTGCATTGCAACATATCATCCGGCGTATCTTCTGCGCCTTGCAGACCCGCATGTGCTGAACCATGCCAAATGGGAAGTTTTTTATGATTTGGAGGCGGCTCGCAAAAAAGCAGAAGAAGCCGTACCGGATTATAAATTTATGAGCGAAGAAAAAACGGACCTGTTTAAGCTGTTTAAGAAACGTTAAAAAGAAAGTAAAAAATTTTTTACACAAAAGCATTAGTTAGGGGTTGCTAACTAATGCTTTTTATGTTATACTTCTAAATGTGAGTTAGATTAAGCTAACCAAGTATTCTGAAGAACCTTCTTCTTTTGATTACTGCTTAAATAACTGCGCTTTGACCAATGCCCCTCCTGAGGAATATTTGGTTAGCAATCTTTCTTTTTGGTGATATTATGGCACAAAGCATTCTTGGTTTTAACAATCTTGATGAATTTTTTGCTTTCCATGCGGCTCCTGCCATTGCAGGAATTAAACCGGCAAATTTGTTCAGCTGCCCTGCTGGGTTAATGCCGCAGGCGGAAGAAATACTGGCAGATTATGAAAAACAGTTTAAAGACAGCCATACGCGTTTTAAATTGTTGTGCCGATGCCGTGCGCATATATTAATTTTGGTTTATGATACTGAACTTACCGAAAAGATTTTTCAAAAAAAGGTAACTCAAAATTATCTTGCCCGTTTTGGCTATGAGCCCAATACCTGCGTACAGGATTTTTTAAACCAGATTGCCGCAAAAATTGCGGGCGGAGAAAGCTTTCCGCATGAAATAGGCATCATTCTCGGCTATCCGCCGGAAGATATAGAAGGCTTTAAGCGTTATAAAGGGCGCAACTTTAAGTGCTGCGGTTACTGGAAGGTTTACGGCAACGCAGAACGCGCGCAAAAATTGTTTGATGCATATACGCTGTGCCGCGAAAAACTGATGCAGGCATTGCAGAATGGCGTAACGTTAAAAGTTGCTGCCGCTGCCATATAAAGGAGGTATTATTAATGGAAATAGCTGTAATTTACTGGTCCGGAACCGGTAATACAAAAATGATGGCCGAAGCAGTTGCCGAAGGCATTGCCGAAGCAGGCGCGCAGGCCGTTGTTAAAAGCGTAAGCGAAATTACTCCCGACGAAGCAGCTGCTTATGATAAAATTGCTTTTGGCTGCAGTGCCATGGGAGCCGAAGTATTGGAAGAAACAGAATTTGAACCCTTCTTTACCATGGTTGAAGATAATTTAAAAGGCAAAAAAGTAGTGCTGTTCGGCTCTTACGGCTGGGGCGGCAGCTACATGCAGGACTGGGAAGCCAGAGTACAGGCCGACGGTGCGGAACTTCTGCATCCGGGCGTGCTTGCTATGGGCGAACCTGATGACGCTGCCAGACAGGAATGTAAAGAAATCGGCAGCCTGCTTGCCAAAGCTTAACTTATTCTCTGCATAAGCGGCCCTCCCCGTTTATGTTAAATCCATTTCTCCATAAAGCAGAAACAACGCCTCTAATATTAGGGGCGTTTTTCTGTTGCCCGGGAAATAAAATAATGATTTTTTGGTGAAATAGATTGTAAAAATTATTTTTTGATATATAATTAAAGTAAGACAAGAGAGGTGACCTATGGAATTTTTAGCTAAAATAAACGACCCTGTGCTTTTGGCGCTGGCTTCAACCTGTTTTACCTGGTTTATGACGGCGCTTGGTGCGGGCATGGTTTTCTTTTTTAAAGAAATAAACAAGCGAGTGCTGAATATGATGCTCGGTTTTGCCGCAGGCATTATGGTTGCGGCTTCCTTCTGGTCGCTTTTGGAGCCTGCCATTGAAATGGCGCAGAGCGCGCCCATACCGGCGTGGCTTGTTGCGGCTATCGGCTTTGTTGGCGGCGCGGGCTTTTTGTGCCTGGCAGACCACGTTATGCCGCATGCCCACTTCTTTGCCAAAGAGGGGCAGACGGAGGGCATACCGACGCATTTAAAACGCAGTATTCTTTTGGTATTCAGCATAACGCTGCATAATATACCGGAAGGGCTGGCAGTTGGCGTAGCCTTTGGCGCAGCAGCGGCAAGCGGCGACCATACATCCTTACTTGCGGCTATGGCTGTGGCGCTTGGCATAGGCCTGCAAAATTTTCCGGAAGGCGCGGCGGTATCAATTCCGCTGAGGCGTGAAGGCATGAGCCGCTTTAAAAGTTTTATGTACGGGCAGGCCAGCGGCGTGGTAGAACCCATGGCAGGCGTGCTTGGCGCGTGGGCTGTTGCCGGAATGACGCCCGTTTTGCCGTATGCACTGGCATTTGCGGCTGGGGCAATGCTCTATGTGGTGGTAGAGGAACTGATACCAGAAGCGCAAAGCGGCGGCGAGCATGAAAGCGCAGATTTATCGACCATTGGCTTTATTGTGGGCTTTACCATAATGATGATAATGGACGTGGCACTTGGTTAATCAAAGCAGGGGCTTTGTAATAAACACAAAAGTTATTTAAGGAGATGAACAGAATGGAAAAAAGATTTTATGTTTGCAAACATTGCGGCAACATGGTTGGCATGATTAAAAATGCAGGCGTACCTATTATTTGCTGCGGCGAACCGATGGCAGAACTTACCGCCAACACCGTAGAAGCATCGCAGGAAAAACACCTGCCGGTTTACACTATGGAAGGCGGCGTGCTGAAAGTACAAGTTGGCAGCGCCGAACACCCGATGCTTGCAGAACATTATATTGAATGGATTTACGTAGAAACGGAACAGGGCGGGCAGCGCAAAGCACTGAAACCGGGCGATAAACCGGCAGCAGAATTTGCTTTTGCAGGCGGCGATAAACCCGTTGCTGTTTACGCATATTGCAACCTGCACGGCTTGTGGAAAACCGAAGTAAAATAATATAAAAGTGTAAAATAAACCCGGAGCTTGCAAAATGCAGGCTCCGGGTTTTAACTTATAAAGTAAAAATATCTTTACAGGATTATATTTTTCTGTTAAACTATCTAAGCAAATGTGCTGCCATAACGGTAGGCGGTTAGCCCTCCCCGGAGGGACTGTGACCCTCCGTTGACATAGAAATCCGTACGCGGAAATACTATGGAGGAGGGGATAGTATGGAAGTTATTGATATTTTAACCATTATTGGTTACACAATAACAGTATTTTCCCTTGGCTATGCCCTCGGAAAAGATTTATCCAAAAAACAGTAGTAGCCGCCACGCGTCTGTCAATGCTGTAGCGGCTACTATGTAACCAAAACTTTATTGCAGGCTGACCGTCTATCGGCAGCCATTTGTTTTTCTATAATTATTATAGCAAAAAGGTAAAAAAAGTCAAATTAGTTTATACTTGCCGCTGTTTTAATATTCTTTTTATTTTAAAGGAGTTACCATAACTATGCCGAAATATATACATAGTAAACTTTCCGTACAGGAGGGATTGGTTATGAGTGAATTAAGTGAAAGAATCGGAACGGTGGCAGGTAATGCTTTTAAAAGCGGGTTTAACTGCGGCGAGGCAATTTTGCAGGCGTTCCGCACTGAAGGCGGCTTGAAGATTGACGACAACACCATGCGCATGGTAACGGCGTTTGGCGGCGGCATGGGGCACGCCCGCGCTGTTTGCGGTGCGCTGGTTGGGTCGGTAATGGTCATCAGTTATTTTGTTGGGCGCACCAGCCCGCAGGAAAAGCCTTTGCCGGAAGTTTACCCTTACAGTAAGGAATATCATGATTTATTTGTAAAAGAATTTGGTTCTTCGGAATGTAAAGATTTGATGCCGTATGAGTTTAACACGCGCGAGCATTTAATTAACTGCTTAAAGCTTGTTAACCGTATGGGCAAATTTTTGGCAGAGTATTTGGAGAGCAAGGGCTTTTTAAAATAGCATAAAAGTTTTTTGGCACCGCTGGCGGATGATACCGGCGGTGCTTTTTTACATATTTTTTACTTACGCTGCATTAAATTTTTAAATAATTTGCTTATAATAAAGCCAACCTAAAATAACAATATACTAAACTGCCATTTTAAAGGAGGACTAAAGTTTTATGAAATTATCCAGCAAAAAAAGAAAAACTGCTGCTGCCGTTTGTGCATTTTTAAGCATTTTGGGCTGTGCCGCAGCAGCAAATGTATATCTTCCTGCCCACGTTGAAGCTGCGGGCTATACTGTTCAGGAAAAGAACCCTGTAAGCGTAATGCCTATTAACCAGGGCAAATTTTTAAAAGGCCAGCGCTTTGATTTGCAGGTAGAAGTTAAAGGGCTTGCTGATGATTTTAAAGTAACTGTTGACGGCGTTGACGCCGAAAAATATTTTGGCAAAAAAGGCGAAGTTAAAACTGCTGACGGCGTAACCGTTTACTGCATTCCTGATGTTGCCTTTACCAAAGCAGGCGCTGTTAAAGTAGAAGCTTTAAGCGGCGGCAACAAAAATGTTGTAAATTACACTGTTACCGATGCCAAAGCAAAGAAAAAAGCTAAAAACGTAATTCTGTTTGTAGGCGACGGCATGAGCCTTCAGGCACGCGAAATGGCCCGTATCCTTTCCAAAGGCCTGAGCGACGGCAAATACAACGACCTTTTGAACATGGAAAAAATGCCGCACATGGCTGTTATTACAACTTCCGGCTATGATTCTCTGGTAACGGACTCCGCCAACAGCGCATCTGCTTATGCAACCGGCCATAAATCCGTAAACAACGCTATGGGCGTATATGCCAACAGCACCAAAGACCCGTTTGACGACCCGAAAGTAGAAAACATTATCGAGCTTGTTAAACGTACCAAAGGCATGGCAACCGGCATTGTTTCCACCTCAAACATTACCGACGCCACTCCGGCCGCGATGCTTAGCCATACCCGCCGCCGTGCTGAACAGAACTTTATTGCCGAAACCATGACCGAAGATTATCACCGTCCGGACGTTATTATGGGCGGCGGTTCCCGTCACTTCATTCCGATGAATGTGCCCGGTTCCAAACGCAAGGATAATGTTAACGTTGTAGAACAGTTTAAAGATTTGGGCTACACTTTCTCCGGCAACAGAACCGAACTTTTGAATACCCCGGCAGATGAAGATAAAATTCTTGGCCTGTACCAGCTGGATAACATGAACGTATATATCGACCGCGCTATGCTGAAAAACCCGAAGGTTCTGGGCGGCTTTAATGACCAGCCGGGCCTTGTGGAAATGACTCAGCGCGCTATTGATACTTTAAGCAAAAATGAAAACGGCTTCTTCCTGATGGTTGAAGGCGCTTGCGTTGATAAACAGCTGCACGTTATGGACTGGCAGCGTGCCGCTTACGACAACATTGAACTTGACCAGGCTGTTGGCGTAGCCAAGAAATTTGCTGCCGAAAACGGGAATGACACTTTGATTATTGTAGTTGCCGACCATGCACACGGCGCAAGCATTACCGGCACTTACCATGAACTGGACGGCAAAACCGGCCGCGAAGCAGTACGCACTTATGCAGCAGCAGGCTGGCCGACTTTTGAAGACCGCGACGGCGACGGTTACCCCGACAACCCGAACCCGGACGTAACCCTTGCAGTTCAGTTTGCTAACCATCCGGATACCAACATCAACTATAAATTTAAAGAAGTTCCGACTTCCCCGGCTATTATGGCAGGCGACAAAGCCATTGCCAACCCGAAACTGGAAGGCGAATTCTACAAAGGCAACATTCCTTACAAAGAATCCCAGGAAGTTCACTCCGCTGACGATATCCTGCTGAATGCCATGGGCCCCGGCAGCGAATACTTCAACGGCGTAATGGACAACACCGAGGTATTCTTCGGTATGGTCAGAGCCCTTGGCCTTGACGGAACCAAAAACTACAAAAAATAATTAAATTACGGAGGCAGGAAGATGATCAGAAACTTTTTAAAAAGTTTTCTGCTTTCGCTCCTGCTGCTGGCAGGCGGTGCCTTTACCGCCGCAGACTTGCCGTTAAAGGCGGTTCACTTTGAACCGCCTTTTTTGTGCAGCAGGGCAGAAGCAGCAATAAGCATGACTTTTGATGAAATGTATGCCGGTGTTTCTTCGCTTGGCATTACGTTTTCCGATAAACTGAAAAACAGCGAAGGGCAGACGGTGCAGATGACAGGCTTTATGGCGCCGCCCTTAACGCCTACCATTAACTTTTTTGTGCTGACGCGCGAGCCGATGAGTATTTGCCCGTTTTGCAGCACGGATGCCGACTGGCCTGCGGATATTGTTGTTGTGCAGCTCAGCGAGCCTGTTGTGGCGCTGCCGTTTGACCGCCCGATAAGCGTTACCGGCACACTGGAATTAGGCACGGAAGTTGATGCGGAAACAGGCTTTGTAAGCCTTGTGCGCATACAGGCGCAGTCACTGGAGGCTTTATAATGCTTTTGGAGATTAAAAACGTATTTAAACAGGTTACGGAACCTTCCGGTGAAATTATTACCGTCAGCCACGCAGAGCATTTAATGCTTGATAAAGGCGGGCAAATGCTTTTAACCGGCCCTTCCGGCAGCGGCAAAACAACCCTTCTGCATATGATTGCGGGGCTTCTTTCGCCAAGCGGCGGCGAAATTTATTTTGACGGCGCGCGCATTGACAATATGCCGGAAAAAGAACGTGATTTGTGGCGTGCGCGCAATATCGGCTATGTGTTCCAAAAGCTGAACCTTATAGAAGCACTGACGGCGGAAGAAAATATTTTGCTGGCCGGTTATTTTGCCGGCGGAAATATGGCTGAATTAAAAAAACGGGCAGCTATGCTGTTGGAGCGCGTAGGGCTGGCAAATAAAAAAGATACATTGCCCGGGAAATTAAGCATCGGCGAACAGCAGCGCATAGCCGTTGTGCGTGCCGTTATCAACAAACCGGTACTGCTTTTGGCAGATGAACCAACGGCAAGCCTTGATGCGGAAAACAGCTGCATTGTGCTGGGGCTTCTGCGCGGTTTGTGCAGCGAAAACGGCACGGCGCTTATCCTATCCACGCATGACGAAAGCGTTAAAGAACAGTTTGACGAATGGTTTGACATTAAAGGCGGGAGGTTCATAACTCATGAGCATCATTAAAATAGTGCGCCGCAATATTATGTTTAAACCTTTGCAAAGCCTTGTTGCCTGCTGCGTTGTTATGGCAAGCATTGCCATGGCGGTGCTGGTGCTGCTTTTGGCAGACGGCGTACACAGCGGGCTTACGGCAGCGGCAGAACCTTTCCCGATAGTTGCGGGCAGCAAGGGCAGCCCTAATCAGCTGGTGCTGAATACGGTATTTTTAAAAGACACACCCATGAGCAACATCAGTTATACCGAAGTGGAAAAGCTGCGTGCCAATAAAAATGTGGCAATGGCAGTGCCTTTCGGTTACGGCGATAATTACCGCGGCTTCCGCATGGCGGGAACGGAAAAGGAAATTTTTAATTATGTAATTAACCCGCAGCGCGGCAAGTGGCTGCAAATAAACGAAGGACGCGCGTTTGAAGCACCTTTTGAAGCCGTGCTCGGCGCAAGAATGGCTGCTATGACGGGCTTAAAAGTTGGCGATACTTTTAAAACTTCGCACGGCATGGTAGAAATTCCGGGCAGCAAAGGCCATGCGCAGGAATATAAAGTAGTTGGCATTTTAAAACCGGTTAACGGGCCGTATGACCAAAGCATTTTAACCGATATTAAAAGCATTTGGGCTGCCCATGCAGGGCACGGCGCGGCGGTGCAGGGCGTAACCGGTGTGCTGATTAAGCCTGCCGGTTATGCGCAGGCACTGGCAGTGCTTTCCCAATACCGCAATAATAAGGAAATGCAGGTGGTATTTCCTTCGCAGACAATAATAGAACTGTTTTCGGTAATGGGCGATGCGGAAAAAGTGCTGCAAATTATAAGCTATGCCGTAATTTTGCTGTCGCTGATTATTATTGCTTTTACAACGTACTGGGCAGCAGCCATGCGCAGGCACGACAACGCTGTTATGCGTGCCATTGGCGCTGGGCAGAAAGCAATTATTAAAATTAACTTTTTGCAGGGCATGCTGCTTTCCTGCATTGGCACGGCGGCAGGCGCGGCGCTTGGGCACGGTGCTTTTGCGGCGCTGGCATATCTGCTTCGCGAAAAAACTGCCGTTAACCTTACCGCGGGCTTTACTTTGCAGGAAGGCATTATGATAGCCGTTGTAGTGGCAGCAGCGGCGGTGTTCAGTTTTATTCCGGCAGCGGCGGCATGCCGCAGACAGGCCGCGGACGATTTGTGAAATTTTTGGGCCCTGCTTTTGTTGAAAGGTATTTATGCTATAATTAACCTAACAACAAACCAAAAGGAGGGTTTTTTATGAAAATCGCAAAAACTCTGGCAGCAGCGGCATTGTGCCTGTCGGTATGCTCGGCGGCATTTGCGGCACCGGTTGTAAAAACATTTGACGTACACGAAGGCAGCGTAAAGATTGATGTTCCGCAAATTAAAGGCGCAGCAGGCGGCAAATTTGCCGATAATAAAATTAACAGCACTTTAAATTTTTATGTTTTAAAGCAGCTGTATACAGCCCTGCCTTTAAGCATGAGAAACGATGACGTTATGCGCACCGCTTACGATAAAACCTTTAAAGCCAAAGACGGCAGCGAAGACGTGCGTGAATTTGTTGAAGACGTGGCTGGTTTTGTTAATTTTAAACTGCGCTGCGACCTTGAAGATGTAAAACAGTACGGCGGCACCAGCGTACCCAGCTACGACTTGCAGGGGCAGTATACCGTGCATTTTAAAGGCGATAATTATTTAAGTGTTGAGCAGCGCGGTTACATTTACACCGGCGGCGCTCACGGCATGACGCTTTTTAATGCGGCAACGTTTGATTTAAACACCGGCAGGGAACTTGAACTGGCCGATTTATTTAAAAACGGCAGCAACTATCTGGAACGCATCAATAAAGTTGTTGCAGCCAAAGTAGCCGAAGACTCCAGAATGTTCTTCGGGCCGGTAGAAGTAAAAGACGGCGACCGTTTTTATATTCAGGACGGCAAAAATCTTGTAATTGCCTACCCGCCTTATGAAGTAGCTCCCTATGCGGCTGGCGTTGTAACTTTTGCCATTCCGCTGGACGGCTTGAGCGATATTTTGGCAGTTGATATAAAATAACACATCCGAACCTTAAAAATAAAATTAAAATCTATTTATTTTAGCAGGATGAAATGTTATAATAAATTTAGTCAACGGGGACTTCACAAATTGGTGGAGTCCCTTCTTTTTTAATATTTTGGAAGGTGAGGAAGTGATTTTATGGCAAAAGCAGAAGTAAAACAAAAGGGTTTCTTCGATAAAGCGATGGACTTTATTGAAAAAATCGGCAATGCCATGCCGGACCCTGTCAGCCTGTTTATTATTCTGGCTGTTGTGGTTGTAATTCTTTCTGCTGTTTTGGGAAGCATTGGTTATGGTGCTGTGCATCCCGGTACCGGCAAAACCATTCAGGTAGTAAATCTTTTAACTAAAGATGGTTTCCGCGATATGTACAGCAAGGCTGTTGCCAACTATTCAAACTTTGCGCCGCTGGGCATGGTAATGGTATGTATTATCGGCGCAGCTGTTGCAGAAAAGAGCGGGTTCCTTGTAACCATGATGAAACAAGTTATGGGCGACGCCAAATCGTGGATGGTAACTTTTGCCATTCTTTTTGTTGCAATTAACGCTAACCTTGCGGGCGACGCCGGCTATATTGTTATGCCGCCGCTGGCAGCAGTTATTTATATGGGCATGGGGCGCAGCCCTGTTTTGGGCATGATTGTTGCTTACGCAGGTTGCGCAGGCGGTTTTAGTGCCAATATTATGCTTGGCATGACGGACGCTCTGGCTTACGGCTTTACCGAAAGCGCAGCACGCATGATTGACCCTAACTATCAGGCAACTATGGCCATTAACTGGTACTTTTTAATTGTATCCTGTATTTTGCTTGCTGTTTTTGGTACGCTGCTTACGGAAAAATTCCTGGTAAAACGTTTCCCGACAACCAAAGAAGATTTATTAAAATATAATTTTGACGAATCGGAAGGGCAGATTACCGAGGCACAGAAGCGCGGCTTAAAATTGGCTGTTATCGGACTTGTAATTTTTGTAATTGCGCTTGTTGCCGCCTGCATCGGTGATGACCCGCTTCTGGCAGATCCCAAAACACATTCTGTTATGACTAACGGTTCTCCGTTTATGAACGGCATTATTTTAACGGTTACCGTTGCGCTGTTTGTTGTTGGTGCCTGCTATGGCTTTGGCTGCGGCAAATATAAAAATGACCGCGATTTGTTTGCCGACATAACCCTTGGCTTTAAAGATATGGCCGGTTACATTTTTATGTGCTTCTTTATCGCCCAGTTTACTAGCTATTTTGCATGGAGCAACCTGGGCATTGTAATGGCAATTAAAGGCGCAGAAGCTTTAAAGGCAATGGAATTTACCGGTGCGCCGCTTCTGATTGGGCTTATTTTTGTATCATGCCTTGTTAATATTCTTATCGGTTCTGCTTCCGCAAAATGGGCAATTCTGGCGCCGATTTTTGTGCCGATGCTGATGCTGATGGGCTTTGACCCTGCCGTTACGCAGGTTTCTTACCGCATAGGCGATTCCATTACCAATCCGCTGTCGCCGCTGTTCCCGTACTGCCCGGTTATTTTGGGCTTTGTACGCAGGTATGCGCCGGAAATGGGGCTTGGTTCCGTTATCGCCAACATGGTGCCGTTTTCCGTTACTTTTACGGTTATCTGGATTATCCAGCTTCTGGTATGGATTTTCCTCGATATTCCTCTTGGCCCGGGCGGCGGTATTTTCCTTAACTGATAATTTAAACGCAAATACAGCGGCTGCTTAACGGGCAGCCGCTTTTATAAGGAGTATGGCTATGTACTATTCTAAAATTAATATTTCCGTTCATGGCAGTTCCGCGCATGGCTCTACGCCGCATTTAGGCAAAGACGCTATTGTGGCGGCATCGTCTTTTATTTTAAACGCGCAGGCTCTTGTAAGCCGCTTAAACAATCCGCTTAAGCCGCTGGTTTTGACTTTTAGCGGCGTAAACGGCGGCACGCAGTTTAACATTATTACCGATTTTGTGCAGATGACGGCGTATTTATATGCCGAAGCCAAAGAAGATTTAACGGCGATGCAGCCGCAGCTTGCTGCGATTTGCGAAAGCACGGCGGCAGCGCTGGGCTGCACGGCAGAACTTAACTTTGGCGAGTGTGAAGGAGGTGAGGCAGAATGAATTTTAAGGAACAGGCAACAGCGCTTGAAAATTACATTTTGGAGCAGCGCCACTGGCTGCACGCGCACCCGGAACTGGGCACCAAAGAATTTAAAACGACGGAGCATATTGCTGCGGAGCTTGCGGCAATGGGCATTGAAGTGCAGACTTTTGACGATATTACCGGCTGCATCGGCACGATTAAGGGCGCACACCCCGGCAAAACGGTTATGCTGCGTGCCGATATCGACGCTTTGCCGATACAGGAAGAAAACGATTGCAGCTTCTGCTCGCAGAACGACGGCGTAATGCACGCTTGCGGGCACGATTGCCACACTGCGATGTTACTTGCGGCAGGCAAAATGCTGATGGCACATAAAGACGAACTGCACGGCACGGTTAAGCTGTTGTTCCAGATGGCGGAAGAAATCGGCACGGAATCGCGCCATTATGTGGAACACGGCTGCCTTGATGATGTTGATGCCATTTTTGGGCAGCATGTGTGGTCGCTGATGGACAGCGGCAAGGTAAACATTGAAGACGGCGAGCGTATGGCGTGTAGCGACCGTTTTACCATTAATATTACCGGCAAATCCGCACCGGCGGATAAACCGCAGCAGGGTAAGGACGCAGTGCTGGCGGCAGCGGCGGTTGTTATGGCGCTGCAAAGCATCGTCAGCCGCGTAAACGACCCCAACAACACCCTTGTTGTAACCACGGGCATGATGAACGGCGGCAGCGGCGAGGCTGCTGTGGCAGATAAAGCGCAGCTTGTCGGTACGGTGCGCACCTTTAACAAGGCGTTCCGCAACGGCATGCCGCAGCTGATTGAAGAAACCGCGAAAAAAGCAGCGGCAGTTTACGGCTGCGAGGTTGCAAGCACATATTTCTTCGGCCCTGCGCCGCTGATTAACGAACACAACGAAATTAACGCCATCGCGCGTAATGCGGCAGTAAAAATTATGGGCGAGGGCGCGCTGTGCCATTTGGATAAAATGACTGGCGCGGAGGATTTTTCCGTCTTTATGGAAAAGACCAAAGGCGTTTATGGTTTTATCGGCGTGCGCAACCTTGCCAAAGGGCTTAACTGCGTGCACCACCACCCCAAATTTGCGGTGGATGAGGAGCAGCTTAAATACGGCGCGGCAATTTACGCACAGTTTGCGTACGATTATTTGAACAGTGATGTGAAATGAAAAAGCTTTGTAATTTAGTGCTGGTGCTTGTGCTGCTGGCCGTTTGCAGCTTGGCGGCGGCGCAAACGCCGGATTACAACGACGGCGGCAGCTGGGCATATTGGCGCGTGGGCGAGGGCAAGGCGGCAGATTTGTTCATTATTTGCCCGACGGTGGATTTGGGCACGGACGGGCATACCAACATGAGCCTTGCCGATGAACAGATTAAAGCAAATTTTGTGGGCGCGCTTAATATGCAGCGCGGTATTTATGACGCTGACTGCCGCATGTATGCGCCGTATTACCGCCAGGCGACGCTTGCGGATTACACTCTGCCCACGCAGGAAGCAGCGCCGTATTTTGATTTGGCGTACAGCGATGTGCGCGCGGCGTTTATGCACTACATGCAGCACGAAAACAATGGGCGGCCGTTTGTGTTGAGCGGTTTTTCGCAGGGTGCGGAAATGTGCCTGCGTTTGCTGAAAGAGTTTGGCGCTGCGGATTTTGTGCAGGATAACATGGTTGCCTGCTATGCAATCGGCTGGCGCTTTACGCCGCAGGAGGCGGAGCAGTACCCCTATATCCGCCCGGCGCAGAGTGCTGACGATTTGGGCACGGTGATTATGTTTAACAGCGAAGCAGCGGAGGTAACGGAATCGCTGATGGTGCCGCAGGGCACAAAAAGCTTTTGCATTAACCCGCTGAACTGGCGCACTGACGAAAAAGCGGCGGCAAAAACACTGAACGCCGGTGCGTGCTTTACGGATTACAGCGGCAGCATTACGCGCGAAGTGCCGCAGCTTACGGGCTGCTATATCGATACGGAGCGCGGCGTGCTGAAAGTGACGGATGTGGATAAAAAAGATTATCCGCCGGTGCTGTCCGTTTTTACGGACGGTGTTTACCATTTGTATGATTACCAGTTTTTTTACCGCAATTTGCAGCAGAACGTAAATTTGCGCATAAAAACTTTTATGGAAGAAAGGCAGGGGCAGAATGCAGCTTAACAACTTGCCCAAAATAAAAATTTTAGCAACGGGCGGCACAATCGCCGGCAGCGCGGAAGCAGCCGACAAATTGACAGGTTACACCGCAGGCACTATGGGCGTGGAAAGTTTAATTGGCGCCGTGCCGCAGCTGGCAGATGTGGCCGAAGTCAGCGGCGAACAGCTTGCCAATATCGACAGCTGCGACATCACCAGTGATTTGTGGTTTAAACTGGCGGCGCGCTGCAACGAGCTAATGGCGGACGCTAACGTGGACGGTATTGTTATAACGCACGGCACGGATACGCTGGAGGAAACCGCCTACTTTTTGAACCTGACGGTAAAAGGCGACAAGCCCATTGTGCTTACCGGCGCTATGCGGCCGGCAACGGCAATCAGCGCGGATGGACCGCTGGATTTGCTGAACGCCGTTAAAACCGCGGCCTGTCCCAACGCCAGAGGGCAGGGCGTGCTGGTGGTGATGAACGATATCATCATGGCGGCGCGTTATGCCACCAAAACCAGCGCGTTCAAGGTGGAAGCCTTTCAGGCGCAGCCTTACGGGCAGCTGGGTACAATTGCAGGCGGCAGGGTTTATTTTGAGGCGCAGGTTAAACAGCGGCATACCTTGCAATCCGCCTTTGCGGGTAAAAACTATACCGCTTTGCCACGCGTGGATATTATTTACACGCACTGCGACGACGACGGCGTGTTTGTTGAAGCGGCGCTGAATGCAGGCGCACAGGGCATTGTGTACGCAGGCAGCGGCATGGGCAGCATCCACAAGGGTGCGGAACAGGCGCTGATGAATGCGGCGGCGCAGGGCATTGCCGTTGTGCGCAGCACCCGCGTCAGCGAAGGGCGCGTTTTGCCTGCCAACCCCAAATGGGAGGCGGCAGGCTTTATCAGCGGCGGCAATTTAAATCCGCAAAAAGCGCGCATTTTATTGCAGCTTGCGCTGACCGAAACCAAAGACCCTGCCAGGTTGCAGCAAATTTTTGACGAATATTAATGAAAGAAGGCCATATTATGGCATTGTTGGACCAGATTTTGGAAGAAAACGCTAAATTTACGGCATCATTACCGGAAAGCTATCTGCACCGCAATGACAAAGTAAGCAAATATCCTGCAAGGCAGCTTGCAATTTATACCTGCATGGATACGCGTCTGGTAGATTTTCTGGAACCTGCCATGGGCATTGCGCGCGGCGAAGCAAAAGTTATTAAGGCGGCGGGCAACATGATTACCGCCCCGTTTGACGAGGTTATCCGCAGCCTGATGGTGGCAGTGTACGAGCTGGGCGTAACGGAAATTATGGTTGTAGGGCACGAGGATTGCGGCATGCAGCATTCCACATCGGCGTCGCTTAAGGAGCGCATGCTGGCGCGCGGCGTTAATCCGGAGGCGATAGCGGCGGTGGATGGCGAGTTTGCCAAATGGGTGGACGCGTTCCATCACCCGCGCGAAAACGTGGAAAAAACGGTTGCCGAAATAAAAAGCAACCCGCTGCTGCCCAAAGATATTATCGTGCATGGCCTGCTGTTCTGCCCGGACAGCGGCAGGCTGGAAGTTATTGTGCGTGGCTGATAAGGTGGCGGTATAATGAAAGCAATTTACAAAATTTTGGCGGTGCTGCTGGCGCTGTGCTTTGCGGCAACCGGTTTTGCTGCGTCCGTAACGGATAATGAGCACGGCGTGCTGAAGCTGGACCGCAAAAATACCGACATGCTGCCGGACAATTTCCGCACGTCGGATTATGCGTTTGAAAAAGACCTGCTCGGCGGCAAAGCGCCTTCGCGCACCGGCATGGATGATTTACATATTTCCGGCAGCAAAGCGTTTTCCGAACTGGAATATGCGGAGATTTTAAAGCATATCCCGGCAGCGCCGGAGCTGATTTACGATGTTGACCTGCGCGGCGAAAGCCACGGCTACATTAACGGCAGCGCCGTAAGCTGGTACAAGCCCAACGACTGGGGTAACAAAGGGCGCGCGCACGGCGAAATTGTGGCAAGCGAGCAGCAGATGCTGGATGAAATTGCCGCTGTGCCGTTTGTGAATATCGGCATTTTGGGCGCGAATAAAGAAATTGTGCCGGATAAATGTTACACATGGTCGGTGGAAAGCGCCGTCACGGAAAAGGCTATGACGGTAAAGCACGGCACAAAATATCTGCGCCTGACCTTAACTGACCATTTAACGCCACACCATTTAGAGGTTGACCGCTTTGTGCGTTTTTACAAAACGCTGCCCGAAGGCGCGTGGCTGCACTTTCACTGCTTTGCGGGCAAAGGGCGCACCACAACCTTTATGGTGATGTACGATATGCTGAAAAATGCGGATAAGGTAAGCTTTGACGATATCGTCATGCGCCAGTTTGCCATCGGCGGCATTAACCTGACGGCGTATAACCCCAACAAACCAGTGTGGCGGCAAAAAGCCGTTGCCGAACGAATTGAATTTTTAAAAGACTTTTACCAATATGTAAAAGCCAACCCCAAACTGCAAAAATCCTGGACGCAATGGGCAACGGAAAACAACCTGCCCTTAGCGACTGAATAACAAAAAGCCCTTTCCTTTACGGGAAGGGCTTTTTTATCTGCATGGGCGGGTGAATTTTGGTATAATAATAAAAAGATTACGAAAGAGGTTTAACTATGCCGTTACAAATTGTTGCTGCCGATATTACCAAAATGAAAGTTGATGCCGTTGTTAACGCTGCCAACAATAGTTTGCTTGGTGGCGGCGGGGTGGACGGCGCTATCCACAAAGCAGCTGGAGTGCAGCTTTTGGAGGAGTGCCTGAAGCTGAACGGCTGCAAAACGGGGAAGGCAAAAATAACCAAAGGCTACAACCTGCCCGCGCGATATATCATTCACACCGTTTGCCCGCGCTGGATGGGCGGCGCTGCCGGTGAGAAGGAAGCGCTTGTTTCCTGCTACCGTGAAAGCCTGAAACTGGCAGTTGAGCATAACTGCGAAAGCGTTGCCTTTCCGCTGATTTCTTCCGGTATCTACGGCTACCCCAAGGATAAAGTGCTGGAAGTGGCTGTGCAAACGGCGGAAGAATTTTTGCGCACGCATGACCTGACGGTATATATTGTTATTTTCGACCGCAAGGCTTACCGCATTGCCGGTGCGCTGTATGACGCTATCGAAACATATCTTGACGAAAACGAAATTGTTGAAGAAGCACCTCGCCTGAGTAATCTGCCGCCTTTAAAAATAAGCAAAAAGCTGCTTAATGCGGCGGTTGCCGAAAAATGCTGCAAATATGAAAGCGCAGACAGAGACCTTGAAGAATTTATAAGCTATATCGACGAAAGTTTTACGGAAATGCTTTTGCGCAAAATTGACGAAAAAGGCATGACCGACGCCGAGTGTTACCATTTGGCCAACATCGACCGTAGGCTGTTTTATAAAATCCGCAAGGATAAAAATTATCGCCCCAGCAAGCAGACTGCCATTGCTTTTGCCATCGCGCTGAAGCTGCCGCTTGACGAAGCCAAAGAACTGCTGACGAAAGCAGGCTTTGCGCTCTCGCCGTCGCAGGTGTTTGACAGGATTATTGAATTTTTTATTATCAACGGCAGGTACGATATTTACGAAATCAACACCGCGCTGTTTGCCTTTGACCAGCCTTTGCTGGGTGCATAAAATGTCGCCTTGCGGGCGACCAAAAACGCTGCCGGAAATTTTACAATATGGTTGTAAGCAGAAATGTTTACAGCCATATTTTTATTTTGGAGGGCATTATTATGAAACAAAACCTGACGGAACTCGTATTTATCCTTGACCGCAGCGGCTCAATGACGGGGCTTGAAGCGGACACTATCGGCGGTTTTAACGCTATGCTGCAAAAGCAGAAAAAAGCGGAGGGCGAAGTGCTGGTAACGACAGTGCTGTTCAACCATGAAAGCAAAACTATCCACGACCGTGCGGCGATTGACAAAGTGCCGCTGCTGACGGAAAAAGACTACTGCGTTGGCGGCTGCACGGCGCTGTTGGATGCCGTCGGCGAAACGGTGGAGCATATTAAAAACATCCACAAATACGCGCGGGCGGAGGATGTGCCGCAGCATACGCTGTTTGTTATTACAACGGACGGCATGGAAAATGCCAGCACCAAATACAGCTGCGCACAGGTTAAAAGCCTGATTGAGCAGCAGAAAGAGCGCGGCTGGGAGTTTTTGTTCTTTGGCGCAAATATTGACGCTGTTGATGTGGGCTGCGATTTGGGCATTGCCAAAGAGCGCGTGGCAAATTTTAACAACGACGCCAAAGGCATTAACCTTAATTTTGCCGCAGTAAGCGAAGCCGTATCCTGTTTGCGTGCTGATAAGCCTTTAAAAGCAGACTGGAAAAAGAAAATCGACGAGGATTATAAGAAAAGGAAAAAATAAAACCAAAAGATGCCTGCTGCAATTCCTGAGCCTGAAATTTCAAGTCCCGGGGGAGAAAAGCAGCAGGCATCTTTTTTATAATATAACATATGATTTTTGTTCTGCTAATACGATGTGCAAAAAATTCTTCAAGTATACGGCAAAAATATGGTACAATTTAATTAGTATTTAAAAATTTTTTAAAACTAAATTAAAATAAAACGAAAACGGTGAAACGAATGATTAATATCAGAAAACTGGAAGCTGAATTATGGGAATCCGCAGATTTATTGCGTTCCGGTTCAAATTTAACATCTAACCAATATTGTATGCCGGTGCTGGGGCTTATCTTTTTGCGCTACGCTTACAGCCGCTTTAAACTTGTTGAAGCAGAAATTATGAAAAACCGCCCGTCGCGCGGCGGCAGGGTTTTACCGGTGGAAGCAAGTGACTTTGCAGCAAAAAGCGCTTTGTTTTTACCAAAAGAAGCTCAATATGATTATTTGCTGAACTTGCCGCAAAATATTGCTGCTGTTGGTATAACCAATAAGGAAGGCCATGTTATCAACAGCCTTGGCGAAGCGGTAAACAATGCCATGTCGCTTATTGAAGAACAAAGCGAACAGCTTAAAGGCGTTTTGCCAAAAAGTTATACCGATTTTTCGGATACTATCCTTGCCGAACTGCTGCGTATTTTTAATAACAGCGCGCTCGATGAAATCGGCGGCGACATCATCGGCCGCATTTACGAATACTTTTTAAATAAATTTGCCAAAAACATCGCCTCTGATGACGGTGTGTTCTTCACGCCCAAATCGCTGGTAAAAATGATAGTAAATATCATCGAACCGCAAAGCGGCACGCTTTTAGACCCTGCCTGCGGAAGCGGCGGCATGTTTATACAGTCCGGCGATTTTGTAAACCAAAGTGGTATGAACGCCAACAGCGCCATGACCTTTTACGGACAGGAAAAGGTGGAATATAACGCCCAGCTTTGCTTAATGAACATGGCTGTGCACGGCTTAACCGGACAGATAAAATCCGGCGATGAAGCCAATACCTTTTATAACGATGCTTTTGGACTTGATGGCCGCTGCGATTATGTAATGGCCAATCCGCCGTTTAATGTTGATAAAGTAAAATCCGAAAGCTGCCTAAGTGCAAAGAGGCTGCCTTTTGGTGTGCCCGGGATTAATAAAAAGGAAGAAATAAGTAACGCTAACTATTTGTGGATATCCTATTTTTACAGCTACCTTAATGAGCGTGGACGTGCCGGCTTTGTTATGGCGTCCTCCGCTACGGATAGCCAGGGCAAGGATAAGGATATACGCCAACAGCTTATAGAAACCGGCCATGTTGATGTAATGATAAGCGTCGGCAACAACTTTTTTTACACCAAAAGCCTGCCGTGTTCCCTGTGGTTTTTTAATAAAGGCAAAGCCGAAGACCTTAAAGACAAAGTGCTGTTTATAGACGCACGTAACTATTATATTGTGGTAGACCGCACGCTTAACGAATGGAGCGAGTGGCAGCTTAAAAACCTTAACGCTATTGTGTGGCTGTACCGCGGCGAGCTTGCCAAATACACTGCTTTGCTGGCAGAATACCGCCATGCGCTTGGCAGCGATAAACCGTTTACGGAACAAATTACAGAACTGGAAGCAAAAATTAAAGACCTGCGTGCTGAAGCGAAAACTGCGGTGGACGCGGCAGAAAAACGCAGCAAGAAAAAAGTGCAGGCAGAATTTGATGAAAAACTGGCTGAACTTAACGATATGCTTACCACTGCCAAAGAAGCAAACTGGCTGTATGAAAAATTTGGTGAAGGCATTTATGCCGATGTTCCCGGTTTATGCAAAATTGCAGATATTGCAGATATTGAAGCCAAGGGCTGGTCGCTGACGCCAGGCGCTTATGTAGGTGTTGCACCGGTTGAAGATGACGGTGTTGATTTTGAGCAGCGCATGCAAGAAATTCATCAGGAACTTTTAGCACTACAAAAAGAATCCAACGATTTAATGGAAACCATCTCGAAACACTTAAAGGAGATGGGGTTATGAAATATAAGTTAGGAGAAATTTGCGATTTTATAAATGGTGGAGCGTGGAGTGACAAAGAATATGTAAATGAGGGGTTACCGGTTTTAAAAGTGACAAATTGTAAGACACAAGGTTTTAATCTTGCTGATATAAATCATTTACCATTATCATTAGCTAAAAAATATGAAAAAAACAAACTGAAAATTTGCGATGTGATAATTGCTACGGTTGGTTCGCATCCAAATTTAATAGAATCAGCTGCTGGAAGAACTTGTATTGTTAATACTTTGGTTGATGGATTCTATTTAAATCAAAATGCAGTTTGTTTGCGAACAAAAGATAAAGATATACTTGACCAAAAATATTTAGGATATCATAGTAAATATAGGCTTTTTCAGCATTATATTCAGATGAGCGGTCGTGGCGCAGCTAATCAAATGAGAATTCCTATAAGTGCTATAAAAAATTATGAATTTGATTTTCCTAAAATTGAAATTCAACAGAAAGTCGGTAAAATTCTTTCTGCCTACGATGACCTTATCGAAAATAACCAAAAACAAATCAAACTTTTAGAAGAAGCTGCACAGCGTTTGTATAAAGAATGGTTTGTTGATTTGCGTTTTCCGGGTTACGAAACCACGCCAATTATTGACGGCGTGCCGGAAGGGTGGGAAAAGGAATTTTTGATTAATTTAGTAGATGTTCAATATGGTTATGCTTTTAATGGGTCTTTGTTTAATAATAATGGAAATGGTATGCCAATAGTTCGTATTAGAAATATACCTGAAGGCATAACAATGGATTTTACTACTGAGGAAGCCTCGAAAGAATACATTGTACATAATGGCGATATTTTGGTAGGAATGGATGGAGAATTTCATATTAATTCTTGGGGAGGCAAAGATGCTTATTTAGTACAGCGGACTTGTTGTCTTAGACCAAAATTTAACTATATGAAAGGGTATTTATTTCAAGCTATTGCAGAACCTATAAAATATTTTGAGAAAACAGTAGTAGGTGCAACTGTTGCTCATCTTGGTAAAAAACATATTGATACAATTAAAATTTTTAAAGCGCCTGTTGAATTATATAGACCTTTTCAAATTTGGTATGAAAAACGGCAGTCTTTGATAAATCAAAACAGATTACTTGTAGAAGCACGTGACCGGCTATTGCCTAAATTAATGAACGGTGAATTGGAGGTGTAATGTGGATAAACTTGATATTTTACAACGAGATGAGTTTGTTAAACAGCTTGAAAGAATGATAGAAAATATTTCAGCCAATAAATCTTCAACCTGTTTTGCAATTAACGGCAAATGGGGCTGCGGCAAAACTTTTGTTTTAGATATGCTGCAAGAAAAATTAGAAGCAAAGCAAAATGAAGAAACAGCAGATAACGAATATTTTGTTATTCGTTATAATAGTTGGAAATTTGACTATTATGAAGAACCTGTAATAGCATTGGTTGCGTCGATAGTTCAAATTATAGAAAACAAAATAAATTTAGTTTCTGATAGTAAAGCAAAAAGTGAAGGGTTAGCTATTTTAAAAGCTGCTGGTGAAGCATTATTATCAGTTACTAATGATATTTTAAAGAATAGAATAGGAATAGATTTTGGAAAAGGTTATGAAATCTTTAAAAAAGGTAAAGAAGAAGGTGTTTTGGCATACGAGAAAAAACATGCTTATGATATATACTTTGATTTAAATAAAGTAATGGAGGAATTGACCAATACTTTAAAAAGCATAAGCGAAAAATATACTATTGTTTTTCTCGTTGATGAACTTGATAGATGTATGCCTGAATATGCCATTAAAGTTTTGGAGCGTTTACACCATTTAGCAGAAGGAAAGTCTAATATCATTACTGTTATTTCAATGGATAAAGACCAGTTAAAAAAGAGCGTTAAAAAAATTTTTGGTATTGATAATTCCGATAAATATCTGGAAAAGTTTATCCAGTTTGAAGTAAAATTAGATTATGGTAATATTTCAGAATCAATTTTAGATAAATATCCTGATTATGTAGCCTTATTTGATAAAGATATTTTTCCATTCGATGAACCTGTTGAAGAATGTTTGCAGGCAATTTTTAAAGATATTGATATCAGAACGCAGGAACAACTTGTGCATAAGGCAATGGTGGCACATAAGTTGTTGTATTCGGGTAAAAAAGACTACTCTTTTATGTGTATGGAGTTGTTATTGGTAATATTAATTTGTGTTTATCATGATGAGTCCTGTTTAAAAAAGGGAATTAAAGTAGATTTAACGTCCTTTGATAATATTTTCAATATGAATTTTTCAAAAATAGAACTACCTTTTTCTAAATTTTTTGCTGAAAAATTTAGGAATATTAATTTTAGAATAAATAAAAATTTCCCTGATAATTACATAAGTTATACTTTGCCAGCAAAGCCAGATTTATATGGAGCAATAATTTTTTATTGGTATTGGTTGCATGAAGCAGATACTTCTAATATTGTACAATGGGAATATGGAAGCATATATGAAGTTATTTCTAAAACTCCTAATGAATTAGAAAAGTTTGTAGAAATAATTAGGCTGATTAGTTAAATATTTATAAATAACTTTGCGAAGTAGGTGAGTTTATGAGCTACGATTATTCAGAAAATATTCTTGTGCAGGAAAGTGCCGGTAATTTGCTGCAAAACGAATTGGGCTGGGACGTTAAGTTTGCCTATAATAAGGAAGTTTTAGGCACTGACGGCACTTTGGGCAGAACAAGCTACAATGAAATATTGCTGAAACGTTATTTTAGTGCTGCGCTGAAAAAACTCAATCCGTGGATTAACGCTGACCAGATTGCAGAAGCACAGAAGATTCTGGAAAATAGGCTCTCTACCTCATCTCTTTTGCAGATAAATGAAGAAAAATATCGCCTTATCCGCAACGGCATTAAGGTTACGGTTAAAAAGCCTAATGGAGAAACTGAAACCCAAACGGCTGCCGTAATTGATTTTAAAAACCCTGAAAACAACTATTTTTTAGCTGTTAAGGAGCTGAAAATACACGGCGATTTATACCGCCGTCGCACTGACATAGTAGGTTTTGTTAATGGCATACCGCTTTTGTTTGTGGAACTAAAAAAGACTACCGTTGATGTACAGAATGCTTATGAAGATAACTATACAGATTATCAGGATACAATTCCGCATTTGTTTTATTATAATGCGTTTATAATGCTTTCTAACGGAACGGAAGCTAAAGTTGGTACATTAGGCAGCAAATACGAATTTTTTCACGAATGGAAACGCCTTGCGGAAGCTGAACGTGGCAGTGTGGCTTTAGAAACTATGTTGCGCGGCATTTGCAAAAAAGAAAACTTTTTGGATTTGCTGGAAAACTTTATTTTGTATGATAAATCCGGCGGGCATACGGCAAAAATTTTAGCGCGCAATCATCAATACCTTGGTGTTAACGAGGCTGTAAAGGCTTACGCGGAACGCAAGCTGAATAACGGTAAGCTGGGTGTGTTCTGGCATACGCAGGGCAGCGGCAAAAGTTATTCCATGGTATTTTTGGCGCAGAAAATCCGCCGCAAATTTGCCGGTTCGCCAACGTTTGTAATTTTAACCGATCGCGATGAGCTTAATAAACAGATTAGCGATACGTTTGAAAATTGCGGTCTGCTTGGCGATGTTAAAGCTTCGCAGTTTATAGCTACAAGCGGCTATGACCTTATACAGAAATTAAAGGGGAATCCAAGTTTTATTTTTACATTAATTCAAAAATTTAACAAACCGGAAGCAGAGCCAATTTTTCCTGACCATGATGTGATTATTATGTCTGATGAAGCACACCGCAGCCAGTATGGTATTTTTGCCGGTAATATGATGAATCTGCTGCCAACTGCTGCACGTATTGGCTTTACAGGTACGCCGCTTTTATCTGATGATAATATTACGGCGCGTACTTTTGGCGGTTATATATCCATTTATGATTTTAAACGTGCTGTTGAAGATGGCGCAACTGTACCGCTTTATTATGAAAACCGCGGTGAAAAGATTTTGAATTTGCATAATCCGGAAATTACGGACAGGATTTTAGACGCCATTGAACGGGCTGACCTTGATGCAGACCAGCAAGATAAGTTGGAAGCAGAATTTGCCAAAGAAATACATTTGATGACGGCAAAACCAAGGCTGCAATCTATTGCGCAGGATTTTGTAAGGCATTATTCTGACTTATGGACAAGCGGAAAAGCTATGTTTGTTTGCCTTAACAAAGTTACTTGTGTGCGTATGTATGATTATGTACAGAAATATTGGCAGGAAGAAATTGAATGCTTGAAAAACAGAATAAAAAATGTAAGCCAACAGGAAGCGCAGGAACTTAGGCGCAAACTGCAATGGATGGAAGAAACGGAAATGGCGGTTGTTATTTCTCAGGAACAAAATGAAATTCAAACTTTTAAAAAGTGGGGGCTGGATATTCAGTATCACCGCAATAAAATGGTAAAAAACGAATTGGATAAGGATTTTAAAGATTCTGCTAATCCGCTTCGGGTAGTATTTGTCTGCGCTATGTGGCTTACAGGGTTTGATGTTAAATGCCTGTCGTGCCTGTATTTGGATAAACCTTTAAAAGCGCATACGCTGATGCAGACTATTGCCCGTGCTAACCGTGTGGCTGAAGGTAAAAGCAATGGTTTGATTATTGATTATATAGGCATTGTTAAAGCGCTTAGAAAAGCTCTTGCTGATTATACGGCTAATATTGGCTGTATTGACGGTACAGACCCTACTGTTGATAAAGTTAAGCTAATTGAGCGTATTTTAGATACGCTGGAAAAGGCAAAGCTGTTTTTAGCGGAACGTGGTTTTGTATTGCAGGATTTAATTTGTTCTTACGATTTTCCCAAAATGTATTATTTGCAGAAAGGTGCAAATATTGTTTGCGGAACTGTGGAGGATAGAAAAACATTTTCGGCATATGCTTCGGAATTAAACCGTCTTATGAAGTATACTGACCGTGATGATATTGACAGGAATGTGCGTAAGGAATATGAAGCCGTTGCTGCAATTTATGCTGAAATTAAGAAAAAACGCAAGCATATTAATATTACTGACTTAATGGTAGAAATTAATAATATAATTAGTGACTATGTTGAAATAGAACATAGTTATATGATTAATGAAGAAGTAAAGCGCTTTGATATTAGCGGTATTGATTTTGATTTATTGCGCCGTGAATTTGCAAAGGTTAAAAATCAAAATTTACTGATGAGAGATTTGGAAGAAATTATACAGCTAAAGCTGGATAGAATGCTGTTTACAAATCCTGAACGCATTAATTATTATGAACGTTACCAAAAGATTATTGATGATTATAACAGCGAGCAGGACAGGGCTACCATTGAAAAAACTTTTATGGATTTGATGGATTTAGCCAATAAGATGAATCGGGAAGAACAGCGTTATGTACGTGAAGGTTTTAAAAGCGATGAAGAATTAACTTTATACGATATGCTGTTCCGCAATGATTTGAATAAAAATGATATAAAAAAACTTAAAACCGTGGCTGCGGAATTGCTTAACAAAATTAAAGCAAAGATTTCGGAGTATGACCATTGGACGGACAAACAGGAAACAAAAGCTGCTGTTGATAATTTAATTAGAGATACTTTGTGGGCAGAGTTGCCTGAATGTTATGATGAAGCAAGCATCTGGGGGTATCGCCAAAGAATATATGAATATGTTTATACTCATTATAAGGATGTAGCGTAAAACAAAAAGCCTGCCTTTGCATTTGCAAAAGCAGGCTGAATTTTTACAATATTATAATTCTGGTACGCCTGAGTGGAATCGAACCACCGCACGCGGCTCCGGAGGCCGCTGCTCTATCCACTGAGCTACAGGCGCACTATAACATTTGCATTATACCACAAATATACTGTTTGTACAATCGGGCTTAATGCACGTACTGTTATTTATTTTGCAGACGCCGCTTTTTGTGTTACAATTAGCTTATTAAATAAAACGGAGTAAATTATGCAAAAAAACATCTGGCAGCAGCTTGTTGCCGTTATAATTTTTATATGGGCCTTGTGGAATTATGAAATAACATTATCTCTGCTGGGCAGTGCGCTGGGCATTTTGATGCCGCTTATTACGGGCTGCGTTATTGCTTTTACCGTAAATGTGTTTATAGAAAAATTTGAGCAGATATGGATGCGTGTGTTAAAAGACCGTGCTGCCAGGTTCAGAGGGCCGGTTTGCCTTATTGCAGGCTTTATGCTTATTTTTGGCGTAATAACGGCACTGCTTTTTGCCGTTTTGCCGGAACTGCATGCAAGCATTGTTATTTTAAGCCATAAGCTGCCGCAGGATATTGTATATTTTAATGCCTTTTTGCAGGAGCAGCTTTTGGCATGGAATTTTTCGCCCGAAGACGTGGCATATGTGCAGGACAAAATTTATGAATGGCAGGCTGCCGTGGAAGATTACTGGCAGGCCAATAAAGCGGCTCTGCTTTCGCAGACTTTAAGCATTACGGCTTCGGTTGCCGGTGTGGTGGCAAACCTTGTAATGGGCTTTGTGTTTGCGGTGTATATTCTTCTGGAAAAGAAACAGCTTGCAGTATCATCACGCCGCGCGCTTTATGCTTTTTGCAGTGCTGAACGCGCCAGATACATTATTGCGGCGGCATCGCTTGCCAAAAGGATTTGTTTCGGGTTTATCGGCGGGCAGCTTCTGGAGGCTTTCTTACTGGGGCTGATGTGTTTTGCCGGTATGATAATTTTAGGCATACCTTATGCTTTTGTTATTTCCGCACTGGTTGCGTGCCTTGCGGTTGTTCCGTATATCGGTTCTATAACCAGTGCAGTTATAGGCTGCATATTTATAGTAATATCGCAGCCGGAAAAAGTTATTGTTTTTATTATCTTTTTCCTTGTACTGCAGCGTATTGAAGGCGATATTCTCTATCCGAGAATTGTCGGCAAATCCGTCGGTCTGCCGGAACTGTGGCTGCTTGTTGCGGCTATGATAGGCGCAGGGCTTGGCGGCATTATGGGTATGATTATAAGTGTGCCCTTGTGTTCCGTTTTTTATGCGCTTTTCAGCGATTATATCAAGCGGCGGCTGCAAACTAAAAAAATGAATGATATTTGAACTTTATGGAGGAATACTTAATGAAGAAAATTGCTGTACTTCGCTGCCTGCGTGTAAGCGCATCCTGCACGGGCAGCGGCTGCCTGCGTGCGTTAAACGAAAAAACAGGTGCGTTTGAACGTTATGGCGATGAAACTTTGCAGGCTGCTGCCGTTTTTACCTGCAACGGCTGCGGCGAAAATAAACTGCCTAACCAGGAAGGCATTAACAAAAAAGTTGAACGCATTATAAAAATGCAGCCGGACGCACTGCATTTAAGCAACTGCACCATGCCCAAAGATGAAAACGGCAACCGTGTAATCTGCCCGGTAATTAAAGAACTGGAAGATAAATTTACTGCTGCCGGTATTGATGTGGTGCGCGGAACGCATTAACGGCGCAAAGATTAAAGAAAGAGGGTGCTGATGACGGCTAAAATAATTATTTCGGCTGTTAACCCGGAAGAAACCCGTATGGGCATTGTGGAAAACGGCCGTTTAATGGAATATGTTGTTGAGCGCAATAACAGTGCGCAGCTTGTCGGCAGCATCTTTCTAGGGCGCGTGTGCAATGTGGTGCGCGGCATACAGGCGGCTTTTATAGATATTGGCCTTGATAAGAACGCTTTTTTGTATTTGGGCGACAAAACAGGCATTACCGAAGGGCAGCGCGTGCTGGTTGAAATAACAAAGGACGCCCGCGGCAGCAAAGGACCTACGGCAACGCTTGATATATCGCTTGCCGGCAGGTATGCAGCGCTGCTGCCGGAAGCAAATTATACCGGCATTTCGCGTAAAATTACCGACAGTGCCGAACGCAGCCGCCTGAAGAAAATTGCCGACGAAGTTACAAACGGGGCGGCAGGCGCGGTTATGCGCACTAATGCTGACGGTATGCCGGAAGAAGTTTTGCGTGCTGATTTGCAGCAGCTTATGACAGACTGGCAGATTATACAGGCGCGTGCCAAGCTCGCGCGTTCACCGCAGGTGCTGCACCGCGAACTTGATATTTCCGTACGCATTGTACGCGACTATCTTAATGCCTGTATTGATGAAGTTGTTGTAGACAGTCCGGCTGTTTACGGGCGTTTGCAGGAACTTTTGCAGAATATTGCCGAAAGCAGAAGCTGCAAACTGCTGCTGCACGACAAGCAGACCGATATTTTTTCATACTACCGTTTAAGCGACGATATTGCTTCCATCAGCGACAGGCGCATTGATTTGCCCAGCGGCGGCTACCTAGTTATAGATTATACGGAAGCTATGACCGTTATAGATGTTAACAGCGGGCATTTTAGCGGGCGCGAGAACCTGGCGGAAACCGTAATGCAGATTAACCGCGAGGCAGCGGACGAAATAGCACGCCAGCTGCGCCTGCGCGATATTGGCGGCATTATTGTGGTGGATTTTATCGACATGGATAAAAAAGAATACCGAGAAGAAATAATGGAACGTTTGCAGCAGGCGCTGCGTGCTGATAAAATGAAACCCTGCGTGCAGGATATGACGGTACTTAACCTTGTGGAAATAACCCGCAAAAAAGCCCGTCAGAACTTGTCGGCAGTGCTTTATGCTCCTTGCCCGGTCTGCCAGGGCAGCGGCAGGGTGCAGTCGCAGGAAACGGTAGGGCTTGAAATAAAACGCCGATTGCGTACGCTTCTGGCCAAGCCATGCGCACCGCGCAGCATTTTAATTATGGTCAGCCCGTGGCTTGCCGAATGGCTGAACCATAAAATTATACGCCAGTGGGAAAAAGAGCTGAACTGCACACTTGCCGTAACGGCAGAGCCGCGTTTGCAGCTTGAAACTTTTTCACTTTTGGACAACACCGGTGTTGACAAATAACGCCCGGTGTGGTAAATTATTCCAGTATAGACTGATTGAGTCTGTCCCCAACCGCGCAGAGAGGTTCCGTAAACTCCGGATGGAGTACCGTATTTGGCGAGTATATAACAAGGGAGGTGCAAATAAATGTACGCAGTTATTAAAACCGGCGGTAAACAGTACCGTGTTGCTGAAGGCGATGTATTGAATGTTGAAAAACTGAATGCAGAAGCCGGCAGCGAAGTAGTATTTGACGAAGTTCTTACCGTAGTTAACGATGCTGATGTTAAAATCGGCCAGCCTGTAGTTGAAGGCGCAAAAGTTACTGCTAAAGTTGTAGAGCAGGGCAAAGGCGAAAAAATCCTCGTTTTCAAATACAAAGCTAAATCCAACTACCGTAAACGCCAGGGCCACCGTCAGCCGTTTACTAAAGTAGAAATCTCCAAAATTGAAGCATAATGGTTAAAGTCAGTATTTACCGTGATAAAAACGGAAATATTACTTCTTATGAGGTAGCAGGGCATGCCGGAGCGGCAGAGGAGGACGGTTACGACCTTGTCTGCAATTCGGTTTCCGTACTGACTCAGGCTCCGCTTATCGGTTTGGAGCGTTATTTAAAACTTAAGCCGCAGTACACAGTTGATGAAGAAAGCGGCATCTTTACATTAAAACTTGACCGGGCGGACAGCAATACACAGGCAATACTTGAAACAATGGTTCTGGCATTGCAGAGTGTAGAACGGCAGTTTCCGCAGTATGTCAAAGTGAAAGACACCAGGAGGTGAATACCGATGTTTGAACTGATTCTTCAATTACATGCTCATAAAAAAGGTACCGGCAGCTCCCACAACGGACGTGACTCCAACTCTCAGCGCCTCGGCACCAAAGCACATGAAAGCCAGCTCGTTACCGCAGGCAGCATCATCGTTCGTCAGCGTGGTACCCGCTTCTATCCCGGCCACAATGTAGGCATGGGCAAAGATTACACCATTTATGCAATGGTTGAAGGCCGCGTTAAATTTGAACGCAAAGGCCGCGATAAACGCCAAATCAGCGTATATCCGGTTGAAGAAGCTATGTAATTTTGCTTACTACCCCAAAGTTTTTGGCTTTGGGGTTTTATTTTCGCCTGATTATAATAAAAATTATTTACTGCAAATGTGAATTATTTGTAATTTTGCTTTAATTTACAGTTTTTCTCCTTGAACAAAAGGTCAAAAAATGCTATGATTAAACCATGAGATAAGATAATTTTTTAAGGAGTGATATAAATGGCAGCATTACATTTAAGCGCAGAAAATTTTAAACAGGAAGTATTGGAAGCAAAAGGCAAAGTTTTGGTAGATTTTTTTGCAACCTGGTGCGGCCCCTGCCGTATGATGAGCCCGATTGTTGACCAGCTGGCCGATGAACTGGCAGATGTTAAGGTGTGCAAGGTTGATATTGACCAGGCTGAGGCGCTGGCAACCGAATACGGCGTGGAAGTTGTGCCTACTTTTATTGTTTTTGAAAATGGAGAAGCAGTTAAAAGCGTAAGCGGCGTTATGCCGAAACCGGTAATTTTGGATATGCTGAAATAAGGTGTTTTTATGGCTGATAAAATGACGGATATTATTATTATCGGCGGCGGCACAGCCGGAATGACGGCTGCCGTTTATGCCGGGCGTGCCGGGCGCAGTGTTAAGGTGCTGGAACAGAGCATTCACGGCGGGCAGATTATTAATACCAGCCATGTGGAGAATTTTCCGGGCTTTGATAATATTGCCGGTTTTGAATTTGCGACGGCACTGTATGACCAGGCTGTAAAATTTGGTGCTGAGTTTGTGTACGAAAAAGTTACCGGCATTGAAAATGCAGACGGCTTTAAACGCGTGCTTACGGCAAACGGGCATTATGATGCCAAAGCCGTTATTATCGCAACCGGTGCGCGCCCGCGGCCGATTGGCGTTGCCGGTGAGGAAAAATTTGTAGGACGCGGTATTTCCTTCTGCGCAACGTGCGACGGCGCTTTTTACAAAGGTAAAACCGTTGCCGTTATCGGCGGCGGCAACACTGCGCTGGATGATGCGGTTGTGCTTTCGCAGCTTGCTGAAAAAGTTTACCTTATTCACCGCAGGCAGGAATTCCGTGCCGAAAAACAGCTGGTAGAAAAGGTTCATAAACCCGAAAATATTGAGTTCATTCTCGATACCGTTGTAACTGGGCTGAAAGGCGATAAGCGTCTTGAAGGGCTGGAACTGGAAAACAAAGTTACCGGCGAAAAATCGGAACTTGCCGTGGACGGTGTTTTTGTAGCTATCGGCCAGATGCCGGAAAACGGTATGTTTAAAAATGTTGTTGAGGTTGACGCAGGCGGTTATATTGTTGCCGGTGAGGACTGCAAAACAAGCTGCCCGGGCATTTTTGCCGCCGGTGACGGACGCACCAAAAAAGTGCGCCAGCTTACAACGGCTGCGGCAGACGGTACTGTTGCCGCACTTGCAGCAAGCGAATATATAGGTTAAAAATAATAATTCAATGCAACGGTTCTGTTTAAAAGCAGAGCCGTTTATTTTTTACGCAAACTTCGGTAAACCCGTTTAAATTTATGGTAAACTTGTTTACAAAGAATAGTTAACGTTGTATAATGTGATTGTTAACCAAAACAAATAACAAGGTTTACGTAAACGGAGGGCAAAATTATTATGAATTTTATTATTGAAGTGGCTGATAAAGTTTTAAACGGCGGAGAAGTAACCAGAGCCGAGGCAGAACGCTTAATAAATGTAAGTGATGACGATACAATGCTGCTTTTGGCAATGGCAGATAAAATCCGCCAGAAATATAACGGTAATGCTGTCGATTGCTGCGCTATTATTAACGGCCGCAGCGGGCGCTGCCCGGAAAACTGCAAATTCTGTGCGCAGTCCGCTCATTATCATACCGGTGTTAAAGAATATCCGCTGCTGAGCGAGCAGGAATTTGTTGACGCTGCCAAAAAAGCCAAAGCCGCAGGCGCGGTAAGGTTTTCGATTGTTACAAGCGGCAGAGGGCAAAGCAAGGCTGATGATTTTGACAATATCTGCAAAGCCTTGAAACGCATTAAAGAAGAAGTGGGCATTGAGGTTTGCTGTTCGTTGGGCATTTTAACGGAGGAGCAGGCTTTTAAACTGAAAGAGCTTGGCGTAACGCGCTATCATTCCAATTTGGAAACCGCGCCCAGCCATTTCTCTGATATTTGCAGCACCCATACCTATGAAGATAAAATGTTTACTATCCATAACGCGCAAAAAGCAGGCCTGCGTGTTTGCAGCGGCGGTATTTTCGGGCTGAACGAAACGCCGGAGCAGCGCGTGGAAATGGCATTTGAACTGAAACGCCTTGGCATCGACAGTGTGCCGCTGAATCTTTTAACGCCTATTCCGGGAACTCCGTTTGAAAATAACAAACCTTTAAAACCTTTGGAAATTCTGCGTGCTTACGCGGTTTTCCGTTTTATATTGCCGAAAGCGCTTATCCGCACCGCAGGCGGGCGTGAGGTTAACCTGCGCGATTTGCAGTGCCTGGCGTTAAACGGTGGGCTGAACGGCATTATGGTTGGCGGTTATTTAACTACCGGCGGCAGAAGCCCGGAAGCCGACAAAGTAATGATTAAAGATTTGGGACGCACTGTAACGCATCCGGTTTTGTGATGGGTGAGAGCTATGCTTTACAGTGTAAAAATGCGTTCGGCACAGGGCGGAGCGCATGAAGAAGGCGGCAGGCATATTTCCGGCGCAGAGCGCATTTTGCCGGAAGAACAGCTTGATTATGCCGTGCTTACCATGCTGCACCGGGCGCGCGAGCATGAACGCGGCCGCGCGGATTTTATCAGCTTAAAAGTGGAAGAAATAAAGCCGCAGGATATTGTTTATAAGCCGCTGTTAAGTTTCGGCACCTGCCCGGTAAAAACGGCGCAGGAAGGGCACCGGGCGGCAGTTGCGGAGCTTGAGCGAGCCGGAGTGAAGCCCAAAGCCGCCCTTAAAGGGCTGGAAATGCTTGAAAACCTGCATGACAGTATGCGCGGTGCTATTGTTGTGGATTGTGAAAGCGGAATGCGTATTGACGGCATGGGCGAGCGCGGCGTGCGTGCCAGCAAAATGGATTGTGTAAACAGCCGCGGTTATGATGAATATATGCAGGCGCGCGGGCTGACAGGCGACCATGTGCGCGAAGCGCTGGTGCTGGCATCCAAGGTTGCCGGGGCAGAAGGCATGGTTGCGGAGCTGTGCTGGTCGGATGACCCATATTATGTTACAGGCTATGTTGCCTCGCCGCTTTATGGCTACCGCCGCATACCCGTAATGAAGGAACGCGGCAGCGGCATTGGCGGCAGGGTGTTTTTTGTGCGTCCGGGTACGGATATGAAAGAATTGATTAATTACCTTGAAGAACAGGTAGTGATGATACAAACCGGGGAGGCGCTGACATGCTGACAGAACGCCTGCAGAAAGAACTGGAGGAAACTTATGCCAAAGGGTTAAGGCGCACTGTTGACGGGCTGCGCTTTAAAACTGCGGTACGCGCCGAAGATGAAAACGGTAAAGAATATCTTGTGTTTGCAAGCAATAACTACCTTGGGCTTACCCATGCGCCGGAGGTACAGCGGGCTGCGGCAGAAGCGGTACGCTGGGGAACGGGCAGCACGGGCAGCCGCCTTACAACAGGCGCGGCGTTTGAAACTGGCGAACTGGAAAAAGAACTGGCGGAATTTAAACACGCCGAAAGCGCGCTGGTGTTCAATACCGGTTACATGACCAATTTAGGCGTGCTGTTTGCTCTGGTTAAACCGGGCGATGTTGTTTTCAGCGACGAGCTGAACCATGCCAGCATTATTGATGGCTGCCGCATTGCCCGTGCGCATGTTGCTGTTTACAAACATAACGATATGCAGGATTTGGAGCGGCTGCTTAAAGAATCTCCTGCCGCTGGAGAGCGTTTTATAGTTACGGACGGCGTTTTCAGCATGGACGGCGATATTGCCAATTTGCCGGAGCTTGTGCGCCTGAAAGAAAAATACGGAGCCTGCCTGATGGTTGACGATGCCCACGGTGTTGGCGTTATAGGCGCGGACGGCAGCGGTACGGCGGCTTATTACAACATGCTTGGCACAATTGATTTGCAGGTTGGCACATTAAGCAAAGCGCTGGCGGCGGAAGGCGGGTACGTGGCTGCCAGTAAAACAATTATTGAGTATCTTATCAATAAATCGCGCCCGTTTATTTTTTCTACCGCACTGCCTGCCTTTGTAACGGCGGCGGCATTGGCGGCTTTGCGCCTGCTGCGGCAAAAGCCGGAACAATATGTAGGCAGGCTGAAAGAAAACGCGGCCTTAATGCGCAGGCTGCTGCATGACGAAGGTTTTAAAATAATAGAAGGCGTAACTCCCATAGTGCCGGTGCTTACCGGCAGCAGTGAAAAAACCATGCACTTTATGGCGGCACTTTTGGAGGCAGGTATTATGGTTTCGGGCATACGCCCGCCGACGGTGCCGGAAGGTACAAGCCGCCTGCGTGTAACGGTAACGGCTGCGCATACCGAAGCAGAAATTAAGCAAGCCGCAAAAACTATGGGCAGAATATGGCGTGAATTAAATGCGTAAAGCGAAAGAAGGTTTTGGCATGAAAGTAATCGGTATAACCGCAACGGATACGGAATTTGGCAAAACGGTAGTAAGTTCCTGCCTGGCAGCGGGGTTTAAATATTTAGGCTTTGATATGGGCGTGTTTAAACCGGCGGCCTCCGGCTGCGTGCGTACGGCAGAAGGCAGGCTTGTTTCGGAAGATGCGGAACTGCTTATTAAAGGCGCGGGGCTTACAATGGCTCAGCACGATGAGGTTGTGCCTTATGTTCTGGAAGCGGCGTTGGCACCGGCGGAAGCCTCCAAGCTTGCAGGCGTTAAATTAGAGCCTGCCGTAATGAAAAAAGCGGCGGCGAAGATGATAAGCTCCCATGAACTGACGGTGGTGGAAGGCGTGGGCGGAATTTCTGCACCGCTGACGGATGATTACCTTGTAAAAGATTTTTTCTGCGATATGAAGCTGCCGGTAATAATTGTTGTTAAACCGCTTTTGGGCAATGTTAACCACGCTGTTTTAAGCGCTTATTACGCACAGCACGAAGGTTTGAAGGTACTGGGTTTTATTGTTAACGGCTGGGACGAAGAAAATGCCGGTGTTTTGGAGCACAGCAACCTTTATTATTACGAAAAATTAACCGGGCTGCCTGTTTTGGGCAGGCTGCCGGTTTTAAATAAAGAACTTTTAACCGGCCCTGATATGCTTGAAGCGGGTAAAATTGCCGCGAAAAACATAGATTTACAGCGCATTTATAAACTTTTGGGAGATGGCGAAAATGAATAAATGGGAAGAACTCGACAAAAAATATATCTGGCATCCTTTTACGCAAATGAAAGGCTGGATTGAAAACCCGCAGCTTGTTATTGAACGCGGCGACGGCGTAAAACTGTACGATACCGAAGGGCGCGGCTATTATGACGGTATTTCCAGCTTGTGGGTAAATATCCACGGGCACCGCCGCAGGGAAATTGATGGCGCCATTAAAGCGCAGATTGATAAAATTTCCCATTCTACTTTGCTGGGGCTTATTAACCAGCCTTCGGCAGAATTTGCAGAAAAACTGGTGGAGATTACGCCGGAAGGATTAAATAAAGTTTTTTATTCTGATGACGGTTCTACCGCTGTTGAAGCTGCCGTTAAAATTGCCTTTCAATACTGGCAGTTTAAAGGCAGGCCCGAAAAACAGCAGTTTATTAATCTTGGCGATTCTTACCACGGCGATACGGTAGGTGCCGTAAGCGTCGGTAATATCGACGTGTTCCACAAAGTTTACAAGCCGCTTTTGTTTGCTACTAAAAAAATGACCTGCCCGTCTTTTTATCACAGCAAACTGGGCCTTAAAACCGAAGAAGAATTTTTAAAATATCTGCTTGACGAGCTTGAAACCTATTTAAAAGAAAATGCCAGCCGCGTTGCTGCCATGATTATTGAACCTTTGGTGCAGGCCGCCGCAGGCATGCTCATGCAGCCGAAGGGTTATATTAAGGGCGTGCGCGAGCTTACCAAAAAATACGGCGTACTGTTAATTGTGGATGAAGTTGCCACCGGCTTTGGGCGTACCGGAAAAATGTTTGCCTGCGAGCATGAAGGCGTACTGCCTGATTTAATGTGCATGTCCAAAGGTATTACCGGCGGTTACCTGCCGCTTGGCGCAACCATGGTTACGGATGAAATTTACAATGCCTTTTTGGGCGAACCGGAAGAATACAAAACTTTTTACCACGGGCATTCCTATACCGGCAACCCGCTGGCTTGTGCGGCAGGCCTGGCAGGGCTTGAAATTTTTGCCAAAGACAAAGTTATTGCAGGTTTGCCTCCCAAAATGGCAGTTATTGAAAAATATATGGAAAAATTCGGCAAAATGCAGTATGTTGGCAATGCAAGGCAGTGCGGCATGCTGGCGGGCATTGAACTTATGCGCGATAAGGAAAACAAAGTTCCGTTTGACCCGGCACTTTTAATTGCCGGCGGCATTTGCCAGAATGCACGCAAATATGGTTTGATTGTCCGCAATATCGGCGATGTAATTATTTTTATGCCGCCTCTGGCAAGTACGGCTGAGCAGATTGAAGATATGCTTGGCATGCTTGAAAAATCCATGGCGGAAGTATTTGAGAAAATTGCAGGCGGCAGCAAAGTGGATTTTTCCGACCCTTGCGCTTTTTAATCAGCCTCCATTTCCGGCGCTCTTGTGACAGGGCGCCTTTTATTTTTATTTTTTGTTGCAGGTGTATGGTATAATAAAAATGATACACAGCAAGTTTTGGCGGTGATGATAATGGAGGAATCTAAATTTTTAATAATAACCGGTATGTCGGGCGCGGGCAAAACGCAGGCTATCCGCACGCTTGAGGATATGAACTATTTTTGCGTTGACAATATGCCGCCGGCGCTGATTACCAAATTTGCGGAACTGTCCAGGCAGGCATCCGCGCCGCGCAACACGGCAATAGTTGTTGATATACGCGGCGGACGTTTTTTTGACAAACTGGCAGAAGTTTTGGACGAACTGCGTTTAAACGGCTATTCGTATGAAGTGCTGTTTCTGGACGCTTCCGACGCGGTGCTGATAAGAAGGTACAAGGAAACCAGGCGCCGCCATCCTTTGGGGCAGGGCAGAACGTTAAGCGAAAGTATTTCTTACGAGCGCAGCAGCCTGCAAAAAATCAAAGACCGTGCAACGTATATTATCGACACTACCGATATGCGCGCCGACGCGTTGAAAAACAAAATCCGCGAGCTGTTTTCCGTAAGCGGAACGGGAGAACCCATGTCGGTAACGGTGCAGTCTTTCGGGTTTAAGCATGGCCTGCCGCTTGACAGCGATATGGTGCTGGATGTGCGCTTTTTGCCTAACCCTTTTTATGAAGACGACCTGCGGATGTTAACCGGCAACGATGAACCGGTTGCGCAGTTTATAGAGCATTATCCGCAGACGCAGCAGTTTTTGGCAAAAGAAGAAGATTTGCTGGAAATGCTTTTGCCGCAGTACGTGGCGGAAGGCAAAAGCCAGCTTGTAATCAGCGTTGGCTGCACCGGCGGCCAGCACCGTTCTGTTTATATTGCCAATAAGCTGGCGGCGTTTCTGCGCAGGCAGGGCTATAAAGTTCTGTTAAGCCACCGCGATTTAAGGCTTAAAAACCGCTGAAGGAGGCTATTATGGGCTGGATTAGCTGGCTGTGCCCGGGCATGAATTTAAAACGCTGGCTGCTGCTGTTTACAGTGGGCGTTTTATGCTGTGCGCTTGGGCTGGCATTATTTTTTAATTATCAGTTCATGGGCTATGTTGAAGAATTAATGTTCCGCATGGCCTATCTTACAACCGGCAAATATTCCAATACGGTTTCCATGCTGGGAGGCTTTTTATTCCTGTGCATCGGCGGCTTTGTCATGATATATGCAACAAGGCGCGTTATCCGTTCCGTTGTGGAAGCAGTTCTGCCGGACAATAATTCATCTTTAATGGAAAAAATCTTTACGCAGAGGAAACTTGGGCGCGGCCCTGCCATTACAGTTATCGGCGGCGGCACGGGGCTTTCCACTCTTTTGCGCGGCATGAAATATATAACAAGCAACTGCAATGCCGTTGTTACCGTGGCAGATGACGGCGGTTCGTCCGGGCGTCTGCGCAAGGAAATGGGCATTATTCCGCCCGGCGATTTGCGCAACTGCCTTGTAGCGCTGGCAGACCGTGAACCTTTGATGGAACGCATTATGCAGTTCCGTTTTAACGACGGGTCGCCTCTTGCAGGGCACAACTTCGGCAACCTTTTTATTGCCGCCATGGCAGAAGCCGAAGGCAGCATGGAAGCAGGCCTTGCGGCAACAAGCCAGATTTTAAATGTGCGCGGCAAGGTAATTCCTTCCACGCTGAGCGATATCCGCCTGAAAGCGGAAATGACGGACGGCACATTAATAGAAGGCGAATCGGAAATACCAAAAGCACATAAACGTATACGCCGCGTTGGCATTGAACCTTCAAACGTGCAGGCCACAAGCAGCGCCGTTGATGCCATCATGAAGGCAGATGTGCTGATTCTGGGCCCGGGCAGCCTTTATACAAGCGTAATACCGAACCTGATGGTGGAAGGAATCCGTGAAGCCGTGCTGCGGTCAGACGCTGTAAAAATTTATGTCTGCAATGTAATGACGCAGCCGGGAGAAACAGACGGCTACGGTGCTTTCGAGCATGTGCAGGCGCTTATTACCCATGCAGGCGCGCAGTTTTTAGATTACGTTATCGTTAACGACCAGAACGTTACGGAAACGCAGCTTGCGCAGTATCAGTTAAAAGGCTCCATTCCGGTTACGCCGGATATTAAAAAGATTGAACGCCTCGGCATTAAGGTTGTGCCCAAGAGCCTTATCAGCAATAAGGATCTGGTAAGGCATAATCCGCAGAAGCTTGCGCAGGCAGTTATTTCGCTTATTTACCGCCTGCGTCTGTTCGGCAAGGGCTTCCGCTTTTTTGATTACTTCTTCATGCGTCAGAGCATGCGCAAATTAAAAAATAAATCGGTGTAAAAGGGTAAGGCAATGTCATTTTCCAACGAAGTAAAAAACGAATTGTCACGTCTTGAAGTTTCTAAAAAATGCTGCGAAAGGGCAGAGCTTTTGGGGCTTTTGCGTGTAAGCGGCGCCGTTATTTTGCAGGGACGCAATATGGGCATCCATTTTTCTACCGAAAATGCTGCCCTTGCACGCCGTATGCTGCAAATGTTAAAAAGCAATTATAATGTGCAGACGGAAGTTGTCATTACACGTTCGCGCCGTTTAAAAAAGAACAACCGCTATCAGGTCAGGGTTATACCTTCCAAGGAAGCGGGCAAAGCGCTGCATGAATTACAGCTTTTGCCTTACAGCGATGTTGCGGAAAGGCATAAACTGCTTGCCAAATCCTGCTGCCGCAGGTCGTTCCTGCGCGGGGTGTTTCTGGCTGGCGGGTCTGTAAGCAAGCCTTCAAGCGATTATCATTTGGAAGTGGTAACGGAAAACGAAGAACTGGCCAAAAGCATTGTAAAGGTAATGCATGGTTTTTCGCTGCCGGCAAAAATTACCGACCGCAAAAATGATTTTATTGTTTACATGAAGGAAGGCAACAGCATTATTGACTTTCTTTCGGTTATCGGCGCGCATAATGCGCTGATGGAGTTTGAAAATGTGCGTATTGTTAAAGAAATGCGCAATAATGTTAACCGCGTTGTAAACTGCGAAACGGCCAATTTGAATAAAGTTGTGCAGGCTGCGGTTGAACAGCTTGAAAGCATCCGCTACCTGGAAAAGAAGGGGCATTTTGGCAAGCTGCCTGCCGCACTGCGCGAAACAGCAGAACTGCGCCTTGAAAACCCTGACGCTTCACTGGCAGAACTTGCCAAAGCCGCTAACGGCAAAATAAGTAAATCCGGCCTTAACCACAGGCTGAAAAAATTACAGCAAATTGCAAAGGAACTGGGGCTGGAAATTAATGATAAAAATAAAGAGCAAGTGGATTAAAATAGTTCTGCTGGTGCTGGTTATTGCTGCGGCAGCGGCTGCAAAGCCTTTTTATGACGGTTACAGCGAATACCGCAAAAATGCAGTGCCGGTTTTGGAATATCATTCCGTTGGCGGCAGCGATGAATGGCCTGCCGAAGTAATAATCAAAACCGAAGTTTTTGAAAAACAGCTGCAATATCTTCATAATAACGGTTACCGCATGCTTTCCATGGAGCAGATGATAGACGGCTTTAAAAACGGAAAAGACATGGGCAAAGCGGTTGTGCTTACTTTTGACGACGGCTATATGGATAATTACACCAATGTTTTTCCGCTGCTGAAAAAATATAATGCCAATGCTTCGTTTTTTATAGTGCAGTCTAAAATAGGCAAGCCCAATTACATGGGTCATAACGAAATTACGGAGCTGATTCACGCAGGCAACGATTTGGCTTCCCATACAATCAACCACAACATTTTAACGGATATTGACCCCAAATATTTTGCGTGGGAGCTTTCAAGTTCCAAATTCTTTTTAAAAAAGGAATTTGATATGTATTATGTGCATCTGCTTTCGTATCCCAACGGCAAATATGACGAAAAAGTAATTGCCGCAGCGCAGAAGTACGGTTACAATTATGCCGTTACGGGTAAAAACGGCGCCGTTGATAAAAACTGGGTGGAAAACCATCCGATGGAAATCGGGCGCGTAATTATCAAGGGCGACATGACGGAAAGCGAGTTTAAAAGCAAACTGGAACGCTCCTATTTATTGGGGTATTTAAAAAGCGTGGTTTTCGGCAGCCTGTTTTTTTACTGATAAGGCTTGCGGATTTAGTTAAAACACGGTACAATATTATAAATAATGATTTTGGAGGAATGAACGATGAAAAAACATATCACTACCGTAAATAAAGCAATGCTCAACAAAACTTTAAGAACCGGCGGCTGCGGCGAATGCCCGGCTTCCTGCCAGTCTGCATGCAAAACTTCCTGCACTGTAGGCAACCAGGTTTGTGAACATAAATAATCCGTTCGGATAAAAATTAGCAGATCTGTTACAGCTCCCTGCATGTCAGGGGGCTGTTTTATGCTTTGAAAGGTGGAATTTGATGCTGATACATAAAATGCGCCTTGACGATTACAAGGCTGTGCTTGACGTTAACAGCGGTGCGGTGCATTTGGTTGATGACCTGATTTACGATTTGCTGGATGTTTTTAACGGCGAAAACGGTGAAGAAGCCATTAACGCAATGAAAGACCGCTATGACGAAGCGGAACTGCGTGAAGCCGTTGAAGAACTGACGGAACTGAAAAATGAAGGGCTGCTTTTCTCTCCCGAATTTGAAGTACCGCCTACTTTCAGCGAAACACCGGTTTTAAAATCGTTATGCCTGCATATTGCACACGACTGCAACCTGCGCTGCGGTTACTGCTTTGCCGGTACCGGCGATTTTGGCGGCTGCCGCGCTCTGATGAGCAAAGAAGTTGCCGAAAAAGCAGTTGAATTTGCCATTACAGGCAGCAAAAAACGCCATAATCTGGAACTGGATTTATTTGGCGGCGAGCCGCTGATGAACTGGCCGGTTGTGGAGCACGTTATTAACTATGTGCGCCGCCGCGAACAGGAAACCGGCAAGAACATCAAGCTGACGCTTACAACCAACGGCACTTTGCTGAACGATGAAAACATTAAATTTTTGAACGATAACCGTGTAATGCTGGTATTAAGCCTTGACGGCAAAAAGGAAACGCACGACAGGATGCGTCCGTTCCCGAACCATACTGGCAGCTATGATGCAGCTGTGCGCGGCTTTAAAAAAGTTATCGAAAGCCGTCACGGCAAAAACTATTATCTGCGCGGAACTTATACTCATTACAATCCGCATTTTTGCGAAGATACCCTTGATATGACCAAAATCGGTAAGGAAATTTCAGTAGAACCGGTTGTCGGCACTGATGAACCGTATGTACTTACCGAAGAAGATTTGCCGGTATTGTACGAAGAATATGACAAACTGGCGCGTGCATATCTGCAAAAACGCCATGAAGGCGACCCGTTTGACTTTTTCCATTTTAATGTTGCACTTGATAACGGGCCCTGCGTTGCCAAAAGGCTGGCTGGCTGCGGTGCCGGGCATGAATATTTTGCCATTACTCCGGAAGGCGATATTTATCCCTGCCACCAGTTTGTAGGGCGTGAGCAGTATAAACTCGGCACGCTTGATACCGGCGTTGTAAAACCAGATTTGGTGCAGAAATTCCGCCATACCCATGTAATGACGAAACCTGCCTGCCGCGAGTGTTGGGCAAGGTTCTTCTGCAGCGGCGGCTGCCATGCCAATGCCGAGCTTATTAACGGCGATATTTCCATTCCGTATGAATACGGCTGCAAATTGCAGAAAAAGCGCCTGGAATGTGCCATTATATTGCAGGCCGTTCTGTCTGCCGAAGCGCAGCAGGGCGAGGATAACAGGCCGCATATAACCAACTTTAAGTTCGAAACTGAATAAATTTTTCATACCCCTGCGAAAAAAATTGCGCAGGGGTATTGCATTTTATCGTAAAATCTGCTAATATACTAAATACAGTTTGTTACACAAGTTTAACAAATGCTTAACTTAAAAAAACTTTTCAAAAAAGGTGAAAAAAGCACTTGACAAACCTTTGAAAGTGTAATAAACTATACAAGTCGCCGGAAAACGGCAGCACCTTGAAAAC
>ERZ773130.337-NODE-337-length-59943-cov-7.381512_pt1 | contig 59943 bp, 52 predicted proteins | sample MGYA00511919_ERZ773130 | MGnify/ENA primary metagenome ERZ773130 (study PRJEB29015, sample SAMEA2737851) | human gut metagenome | biome: human gut; feature: human-associated habitat; material: faeces | place: China | collected 2012 ...
TTATCTAATTTTCTAAAACAAGGAATCAGAGTTCAACTACTGATTCGCATTAATAATAAGCTGAAAAAGACACAGATTCTATCTACTTGTGATAGTGACGGTATCCGATAAGGATAGTGACGGTATATGACAACGATACCGTTACTATCACAAGCGGATACCGTCACTATTTTTTTTCTGCATCAATCTCTTATATATCAGTCTTTTCTGTATTAATTTTCTCCACGCCAATCAGGGGGCTGACGTTGACTTCTCGTGAATACCTACAACGATTTTTATTTGGGCTATCAGTAAGGATAAGTTTATGTACATTCCCGTTTACCCCTTTACTCCCATGAATCTGAACGGCTGTGCCGGTTTAAAGTCTTTGGTTGCATTTCCGTGATAAGTTTCACCATTGGCGATAGATAATTTGAGTACCGGAGCCCCTTCTGACAAGTCGATTTCCCGAAGATTTACCCAGAACGTATTGGGAGTCAGGCTCGATTCGAAGAAATAGAGCAGATCTTTACTATCCGATACCGTTCTCCATTGTGTGGTGGAAATCTCCGGAAATTCGGGAGTAGAGATGCCATAAGGAACAGAAGTGTTTCGGATAACGCTGAATACGCTTGCTATGGCTATTCTCACATCATCTGTTTGGGGCAGGGCATTAATATAAAAACTGGCTCTTGCAAAACGGTCGGATGGACGGTTGGTTCCGGGCAGGAAACTCAATCCGCCTATTGATTTCCAATACTCGTTCAGTGCCAGTTGCTTGTTGTAGGTTGGGGAGTTGGTCATCACTTTGTATTCCTTGCTGTGGTAGACAGTCAGCTTTCCACCGATATATTCGAATATCGCACAATCACCTGTTGCATCAGAAATGGATAAGTGTAGGGTTGCCAGGCGGGAGCCATCCGGCATCATATCCGATACTACTTGAAAAGTATTTTCATCAATGGCGGCCACGGCCTCGCCTACAGTGGCGAAGTTATCCAGCATATATTGCACCCATGCAGTAATGGCAAGTCCCGGTTTGCTTTGATCCCTGATCGGATATTCTGCTTCGGGCAACCATAATAGATTGGCAACCAAACCTTTCTCATTCATCCCGTCTGTGCTGGCAATCTCGAAAGCCGAAGTTACCACACTGCCATACTTGGACGTCCATTTCAGGGAGTTGGCTCCCGTTTCTCCATTTCTTTCCATACCTTTGGGAAATACCCAAAGATTACTGTGCATTTCTGTTTTCCAATCCATAGACCGGCCGGTTGCCACCATTCCATTCTTTCCCGAATAAACGACTCTTGTACACATAATTTTAATTTCTAGTTAAAGGTTTATTATAAGCTGCTTTTACAGGGAATCCAACGGATGCGAATTCATTCCGCAAAAACATATTCTCAAAACAATAACGTTCCATTTATGTTTTAGATAAGTATCAGATATTAATAAAGTATCAAAAAACAGGAATTATGTCATTAAGTAATCTTCTCATTATATTTTCGTCATCGTTTATGGCGCTTTTTCCGGTGATAAATCCTCTGGGAAACGGTTTTGTTGTCAATGGATTTTTTACAGATCTCGATCCTCAACAGCGGAAAGCGGCTATTCAGAAACTGACGTTCAATTTTATAATGATTGGCGTCGGGACGTTGGTGATAGGGCATCTGTTTCTATTGATTTTTGGTTTGGCTATTCCCGTTATTCAGTTGGGAGGCGGAATACTGATCTGTAAGACGGCAATGGAGTTGTTGGGCGATTCGGGTTCTACTGATAAAGGAGAGGCCAGCCAGAATGTGGATGGTTTCAGATGGAAGAATATAGAGCAGAAGATTTTTTATCCCATCACGTTTCCTATCAGCATCGGGCCGGGTAGCATATCGGTCATCTTTACTTTGATGGCGTCCGCCAGTGTCAAAGGCAAACTATTGCAAACCGGAATTAATTATTTGGTCATTGCGCTTGTCATTATTTGTATGGCGGCTATCTTCTATGTGTTTCTTTCGCAAGGACAGAGGTTCATTCAGAAATTGGGACCTGTGGGAAATCAAATCATTAATAAGCTCGTAGCCTTTTTTACTTTCTGTATCGGTATTCAGATTTCAGTGACGGGTATATCTCAAATATTCCATCTGAATATACTTTGATTGATAGGTATATTCTTATTTGACAGCTAAATACGTATTTGTACTTATTGAAATGAAAGTGATAAAAACAATCAATTTTTCTTTGCTTTCATAGCCTTTAGGGTGTTTCTTCGTACAGAGCGGATGGCAGGAACCAGTAAGTCCGGTTCCATGATTTCCAGCATGGTACGTAATTCCTGTTGCAGTTCCGGGATGGAGCGCGTCAGTTGATAAGCCAGTTTCATGCAGAGAGATTGCACACCGGCTGGTTCTTCACGGGATATCATGTGTTCCATGCAGAAATCGAGGAAATCCACTCGTGGCGGGTCGGCGGCAGATTGCTGGCATATCAGGTTCAGAATCATTCTCCGCTTTCCCGAATGTGGACAGGTCATGGCGGCATCAATCAATTCGTCCTGTCGTTGGCTCAACCATTCTACATCTGCTTTGGAGAAATGGGTACATACCCACAATGCCTGATAGGAAACAATGTGGTCTTCGTCGAATATCAGCTGGTAGACTTCTTCTCTAAGACGCTTGTCGTCCTGTATGAAATGGAGTACTTCTCTGATATCTTCAATGTGTACACGTTCGGATAATCTGGCACGTAGGTTCATGTTTTTTTTCTTTTATCATTAAGTTAGCTCAACAATTGCTTGGGGGCACTTACTCAACTGATGTTTGTTTGATATTAATTTCTGTCACCGGTATTCGCTTCCGGTAGTTGTAAATGAAGAATGGGGAAAGGTTTGCCCATACTGTCCGTTTCATCTCTGCCAATGATCTGGAATCCCAGATGGAGATAGAATTGGAGTGCCTTTTCATTCTGTTCGTTGACATCTACTTTATCCATCTGTTTTTTGTCTCTTGCGTATTCTATTAATCGTTTGCCGTATCCTTTTCCCTGCTCGTCAGGGTGTACAAACAACATTTCGATCAGTTCGTCGCTTAGTCCCATGAAAGCGGCAATCTTTCCGTTGGCATTGCGGATAACAAAAAGTTCAACAACTGGTAGATAATGTTCCTGCATCAGTGGTTTGTAAAACTGGATATCTTCTTCCGTCAGAAAATCATGCGTATGACGGACGGACGTTTCCCATACATGGAGGATTTCTTCATAATCTTCCGGAGTAGGTTGGGAGATGCCGGGGAGATAATAACACTGGTGGTCGTAGATATTTCCGTTGTAAGTCAGTTCTGCCTGATGGAGGGTTCCTTCATAGATGAAACCGTTCTTTTTCAGGACTTTCTGTGAACATTTATTATGTGGATAACAAGTGGCAGTGATGAGACTTAGTTTCAATTTTTCAAAACCGTATTTAAGAACGCCTTGCACTGATTCAGTCATATATCCTTTGCCCCAATAAGTCTCGTCGAGCCAATAACCCAACATTCTCACTTGTGGGTTTTCTCGTTTGGGATCGGGGATGATTCCTACGGAACCGATCAGTTGTTGCGTTTCTTTTAGTATCATTGCCCATATACCCTCCTGATTAATAAATGTAGAATGGAGTATACGGTGGGACTCTTCCAATGTCCGGTGGGGCGGCCATCCGGCATTGTTCCCCAAATTCGGGTTTTGGCAACAGGCGAAAAATGCTTCTGCATCTTCTTCTTCAAAAGGGCGGAGAAGCAAGCGTTCTGTATCGAGCGTTACGGAATGAATACTTTCTGTTTCAGTGTTTGGTCTAGCTTCAGCTTCCGGTCCAACTTCAGTTTCAGTTCCGATTGCTGTTTCTCCTTTTCCTTCTCCTCCTCCTGTTATTTCCTGATATACACACTCAATCCGATTTCCATCAGGATCGAGCACAACACTTTCAAAGTATCCGTCTCCCGAAGTACGCGGTTCACCGGCGATGGTATATCCTTCCGAACGCATCTGTTCGGTGAAACGTAATACTTCTTCCTGGCTGGGAAAGGTGAAAGCAAAGTGTGTTAGTCCGACCCTATTTTCTTCAATGGGTGTGTTTTGTACGTCTGTACGGCTCATGAGTTCCAAGTCAGTTCCCTCTCCGAAAGAAACAAAGTATGACTCAAATCCTTTCTTGGGATTAATGTATTTCTCGTTGCTTTTTCCTCCGAAGAAACGGACATAAAATTCTTTTAATTCTTCCAGCCGGAAGGTCCAAATGGCAATATGATGCAGTTTCATATAAATGTTTTTTTAATTCCTATTACTTTTTACTTTGTTTCAATCCTGATTCGCACCGAACGTGTTTTGTGTCGCTCTTAATGCTGTATTACGTATTCGTAAACGATGCGGGAAATATCAGCGATAGTCTTACTGTTCGCCTGACTGTTTTCTTCAGAATCCTTCACGAAGACAGCTATGCTATAAGTACGTCCATCGGGTAAAAGAACGAAACCGATGTCATTACAACCAATCTGCTGTCCTTTCGCATTACGGTCTCCCGTTCCGGTTTTGTGACCTACGGTTACTTTTTTATCAAGCAACGGAGCAACCAAACGGTCTTGCCCGGTTTGACATTCCACCATTGTCTGATATATAAAGTCTTTGTACACTTTTGCAAACAAGGGTTTCTTGCGGAATATCTCCAATAATTCGGCAGCAGCTAACGGAGTGGTCCAGTTTTGATAACACAGATTCAAGTCTTCGTGCATCGCTGTTTCTGTTCCGACGATGGCGCACTCCCGAACTCCTAATGAATGGATATACCTATTCACAGTTTCCGGACCACCTTGATAGTTGAAAAGAATATCGCAAGCATTGTTATCGCTCTGCTGAAGTGTGTATCTTAACAGGTCGGCAATACTCATTTCAATTCCTCCTTGCGGATATTTATCTCGCAGCGGACTGTAAGTATCTGGCTTTAAATCTGATTTTTTGATTGGCAACCGGGTGTCCAGTGATTGTTTTTTCTTTCCCATATAATCGGCCAATGCCAACGCCTGATGAAACTTGAATACGCTCATCAACGGGTAGTGAATGTCATTATTGACAGTTACCGTATCTTTTCCATTAATAATAACGGCAATCCCTATTTCAGCTTTCTTATCTTTGATTGCCTGTTTCAACTGTGTTTCAAGTTTGCTTTGTTGGGCAAGCAGGAGGGTGGGTACTAAACAAAGAAGTACTATGAATGAACGCATAATCAATTTCCTCTTTTAACGGGTTACTAATTCTCTATTGAAATCACATTCTCTATTGAAGTCACAAAGGTATAAATAGTAATTGCCTTTGCAAATTCTCATCCCAAAATAGTGATGTCGGATAAGAAATTCCTACTTTTGTGAATTAATCAATAAGTGAATAGATATTATGTTAAAATGTCAGTCGGAATTGTTTCAGCCGTCATTGAAATTGGTGGATGGCTTGAAGATGAATACAAAAGAGGAATTAAAGAGGATGGCGAAAATTTTGCTTTTACCTGTTCCTACCAAGTTGCACAAGGATGAGTATGTAACTTATTTTGCAGAAGCTGTTTTGACCTGTCCTGAAATGTGGCTTTCCCGGTTGACGCATTATGAACTGGCATTACTTGATAAGTTAGTGAAAGCGGGATCTGGTAGTTACGTAGAATGTACAAATTCTTTTTTGGTGACTACTTTGGAAACTCTTTCTTTCATAGCAACGGACTGTAGTCACATGGATGAGAGTAAAGTCCGTTATATGATCTGCGATGAATTGCGTGAGGCAGTAGCTCCTTATCTGAATAAACTGTTGACTTCCCAAAAGCAATCTGTTCGTTTTATGATAGAACAGTATGCCTGTGGAATCGTAAATTTATATGGTTTTCTCTCTTATTCGGACTTATTGTATATACTGGTAGGCTATTTGCAGCATTCAGTGACAAAAGAAGAAATAGCTGACAGTTTGGCTAATTCGGCATTGATACAGCGACTAACCTTTGAAGTGGAAGATGGTTATAATACAAACCTTTACATAGAGTCTCCTTTTTTGGATGATTTTGAATCTTTGGAGGAGCAATTGTATCTGCGCCGTGATATACCGGACAGGAAGAAGTTTTCTAAAGAGGAAGCCTTTTCAGCGGGCATGATGCCATTGAGTATCATTCCTAATCCATGTTGGGATGAATTGAAGGAGTATATGATGAAGAAACTGGGATATACGGAGGAAAAAGCGAATAGCAGTTTGGCATATTTGTGGTTTACTGCTCAAACGGAAGAAAATTCAATGTCTATTATTACTTCAATGATTAGCCACAAACTTTCTTCCATGCAGGAACTGCAAGAGGCCATTGAACTATTTATGGATTATGTGAATCATTGTCCCCGTTGGTTCTTGAAAGGCTATTCTTCAGAGGAGGCATTCGTTTTATTTCAAAAAGACAAATTTAGAAAGAATCCTCCCCGCATTGTTGCAGGCCCGAATATGAAGGCTGCCGGTATGGACATTACTCCGGAAATGCAGGCAAGGATAGACAATCTGTTTCGTGGCATGCCTTCCGAACACACGGTCGGAAGGAACGATCCTTGTCCCTGTGGAAGCGGGAAGAAGTATAAAAAGTGTTGTGGCAGAAATAATTAAGAAAAGGACGATTGCGGAAGAATATCCTGCAATGAGACATATTATGAATTTGGAAGAATAGTGAATTAGATGAGTACTTTTCGTTCCATAGAAGAACTGGTCAAGAGTCTCGACAGGGAGAAAGAACTCTTGAAAGAAATGTTTGCTAAACGGAAATCTCTTTCGTTCCGCTACGATTATGCGCTTGAAATGACAGAGTACAAAGAAGAGCGTATCCGCTATCTGATAGACTATGGAGTCATCCGGGACACTGGCGACTTCCTTGAAATGGAGGATATTTATCTGAAATTCTTTGAAGATGTGCTCGAAGTAAATGAAGAAATCAATGTATCTTTCGTGCAGGATTACCTGACACGACTGAATGAAAACATTGACTATTACTTGAAAGAGAATAACGAACAACGTAAATACAACTACCAGCGTGAAGTGAAACGCTGTCTGAAAAACATCGCTCTGACTACAGTCCGCAATGTGATGGACTTGAAAAGAAACATGGATAATACTTATAAGAACGAACCGAATTATAAGATAAAGAAAACCAAACTCGTCCGGCTTGATGAGAAACGGAATAATATTGCTCTGCTGATCCGTAAAAGTGAGGAATTGATAGACTACGGACAGCCTGTTTTCTTCCGGGTGGCGATGGACGTACAAATGCGGAATGTAGTTAGTGACGTGAAACTTCAGCTAAATGATTCGTACCATAACCTAATTGAAATCCAGAAACAAATCATCCATTATCTGAATCTGATAGATTATCAGAACCGTATCTTTGAGAAAGTAAAGAAGTTGAAGTACTTGAAAGACCAGTTCTTGTTGGAAGAACATACAAGTATCCGTTCTGTTGCCGCACAAAAAAATCCTGTCTGGATGGAGCCGCAGGTCGGTTATCGCATCAAGCTTTCCATTGATAATCTACGGACTTCCGATGAGGCTTTTCAGATTTTGAAGAAACTTGTCGCGCGGCAGAGAAATTCTCCGAAAGGAATGAAACAACTGGCAGATGCCATTCCGGAAGGATACCTGGATGGGCAGTCGCAAATGATAGATACCGTAAACTTGCAGGAGGTGCATAATTCATTTATGGCGTCCAGCACCCATCTGTTCTCTTTTGTGATGAACTATCGCTACCGGAAAGAGGTGACACGTGGAGAGAAATTAATCTTTTTCTGCCAATTGGCGTCACAGTATGCCGACGAACTTCGCTTTACGGATACTTATGAAATCTCCGATGAGGTGGAATACCCTTTAATATATGCCAAATGATGTATGCTGAATGCTAAAAACAGATGACTATGAAATATACTGAAGAGATATTTAATATACTTAGCAAAGGGGGATTCATTTCTTCCAATAGTGTCTCTACCCAAGTGAAACGCTTGTATGATGCCATTGAGGAAGATTTGCCCGATTATTATGATTACTACAAAGGCATCGGTTTTTATCTGGAAGGTGGTGATGGTTATTACTACTTTACCCGCAAGGAATCGAAAGTCGATTTGGAACGTAAACTGGAAGCAATTCAGAAGTGGATTGATTACTTGAGTTTCCTGAAAACCTATCATTCGGCATTCGGCCCGGGCTTTCTGTTTCGTGCTGCTGATATTGAGATTCAGATAGGATGCGATATCGAACTGAAAGAAAAGGCAACCAAACTGTTTTCGGATAAGAAGAAATATGATGAAGTTGTCGGCAAACTGTTGAAAGAACTGGAGAGTATAGGACTGATAGAGAAAGAAAACGAACTTGACGGGACGTATAAAGTATTGTCAGCTTTCCATTATATGGAGGACTTGGTTGATTGTATCACAATTTCAGAGGAGGTGCAAGATGAGATACCTGAATAAGATTATTTTTCTGAACAGTGCCCATATTCCGTATGCGGAAGTGAAGTTGGATGGGAACGTACATTTTATAGGTACGCAAGGTGTCGGTAAGAGTACGCTGCTCCGTGCCATCCTATTCTTTTATAATGCTGACAAACTAAGACTAGGCATTCCGAAGGAGAAGAAAAGCTTCGATGCTTTTTACTTTCCATACGCCAATTCTTACATTATTTATGAGGTGATGCGGGAGAATGGGGCGTATTGTGTGGTAGCTGCCAAATCCCAGGGACGGGTGTTTTTCCGTTTTATTGATGCGCCATTCCAACAGGACTGGTTCATTGACGAACACAATGTGGTACATTCCGAGTGGGGACGCATCCGCGAACATATCGGTTCGAAGATTCAGATTACTGCACAAGTGACTAGCTATGAAATGTATCGGGACATTATTTTCGGTAATAACCGCAAGCATGAAATGATACCCTACCGCAAATTTGCCATTGTGGAAAGTGCAAAATATCAGAATATTCCCCGTACGATACAGAACGTCTTTTTAAATTCCAAACTGGATGCTGATTTTATAAAAGATACCATTATCCGTTCGATGAGTGATGAGGATATCTCTGTCGATTTGGACTTCTATCGTAGCCAGATAAAGGAATTCGAGCAGGAATACAGGGACGTGATGCTTTGGTTTACAAAGAACAAGAATGGAGAAGTGCCTGTCCGGAAGATGGCGGAGAAAGTAATGAACGCCTATCGTGACTTGATTTATACTCAAAAGCAGATTGGTGAAGGGCGTGCGGAGCTTAACTTTGCGGAGAAACAGGCTTTGCATGAGATTCCGTTAGTGAAGGAAGAACAGGCTAAAGCGGAGACGGAACGTGAACGGTTGCTGCGGCTTATGGGTGAACTGCAACAAAAGTACACCAATGAGCGTGATGGTTTGATTAGGGATATAGGTATAATAAACGATTTGCTCAAAAAGATACGTGAGAAACGTCTGCATTACGAGCAGATGCAGATTGAAGAAATCATCAAACGGGTATCTTGCGAAGAACTACTGATTCAGGAACTTGAACAAGTCCGGAATATGAAATCGGAACTGACAAGGGCTTATGAGGACGTATTGAGTAAGTACCGATTGCTGTTTGAGAAACTGGAAGCTGATTTACGTACTTTTGAGAATAGCCAGCAAGCACGGATAAATGCTCGGAATGCGGAGATTGCCGGCAAGCAGGAAGAATTGATGCAACAACTTCGTGTGGAAGAAGAGAAAGTAAGGGCAACGCAAGAAGAGAAAGTGCAGACTGTGGATAATCGTATCCGGCAGTTGCGCGATGAACAGGCACAGTGTAACCTGAAACTTCAAAAGGTGAAATACGAACATCCCCATCAAAAGGAAATGTCCGATTGTGAAGATGGGATTAACGAACTGCGCAAAAAGGACAAGGAACTGGAACTTGGCATCCGTCAGCAGCAAGGAGAAATAAAGCAGTTGAGACAGGAGTGTGAATGGAAAGTGAAAGAATTGAAATGGGAATTTCAGACAAAGATGGAGACCGTTCGTAAAGAACGGAGCGCGATTGAAGAACAGTTGCAAACATTGGACGCCTTGATTGAGAAACGAAAAGGTTCTTTGTGTGAATGGCTGGAGAAGAACAAACCGGATTGGCAGGAGACGATAGGCAAGGTGGCGGATGAGGAACTGGTGTTGTACAACAATGAACTGCAACCTCAATTAGTGAATAAGGAAGCTACTTTGTTCGGCGTTTCACTCAATCTGACAGCAATCGAGCGTTCTGTCCGCACTCCCGAGGAAATGAAGCAGGAGCGCGATAGGCAACAAGCAGCCCGGCAACTCTGTACCGACCGTCTCACCCGACTGACGGAAGAAGAGGGGGAAGCTGTTTCTTCTTTGGAGAAGAAGTATTCGAAGCAAATACATAGTATTTTGGAAGAACAACATCTGATGGAAGCCGAGCGAATGCAGATTCCTGCAAAATTGAAGAATTTGCAGGCTGATTACGCCTCATGGAAGACGAAGGAAGAGGAATGGAAAAGAGGATGTACCGAAGAATTACAGGCGCAACTGAATGAAATCGGACATCGTCTTTATGTGGCGGAAGGCGAGAAGGAGAAGCATTTGGCGGAACGGGAAAAACTGTTGAAAGCTTGCCGGAAAGTGTATAATGGTAGCAGGACGGAACTCCGGAAGGAACTGGAGGAGTTTGTTGCCAGCGTTCAGCAAGAGATAGAGCGGATGAAACAGCAAACTGCGGAGCGGAAAAAGGAATTGAAGCAGGCGCAGGAGAATGAATTGAATGGAAAGGGTGCTGATACGGTCACTATCCGCAAGTATGATGACAGGCTTGCCGAAATAAATAAAGAATTAGATTATATAGGTAAATCCCGCCCGCAAGTTCTTTATTATGAAAGAGACAAGGAGGAACTGTTTGATAAAGAACCTGCTACGCGAAGCCGGAAGAAAGAACAGGATGCGAAGCTAGTTGCATTGGACGAACGTTTCGCTCTGAAAAAGGAGAAGTTGCAGGTTCAGAAAAAAGGGGCGGACGAGCACCTCGACCGGATTAACAAGGAATTGCACTTATTGGAGGATGGATTGAATAAAGTGGATATGTTCCGGAAAGATGAAACTTTCTGTCCGCCTTCTGTGACAGAAATAGGAGAGAAGCCTACCCGGAAAAATTGCGATGTTATTGTGGAAGAGTTGAAGTCGCTCATCGTATCCACTATCAGAAAAACAGAAGAATTCAAGAAAGCGGTGACGCAGTTCAATGGAAACTTCTCGTCAAAAAACACGTTTCATTTCCGTACGGAACTGGTTGGAGAACAGGATTACTATGATTTCGCTTCCAATCTGTGCGAGTTTGTGGATAATGATAAGATTTCCGATTATCAGAAACATATCAGTGAACGGTATACGGATATAATCCGCCGGATTTCGCAGGAAGTGGGAGGACTGACCCGTAATGAAAGCGAGATACACAGAACAATAAAGGATATCAACGACGATTTTGTCAAGCGGAATTTTGCCGGAGTAATAAAGGAAATAGCTCTTCGCCCGCTTCAGAGCAGCGATAAACTGATGCAGTTATTGCTGGAGATTAAACGGTTTAGCGATGAGAACCAATATAATATGGGAAAGGTTGACTTGTTCTCGCAGGATTCCCGTGAAGATGTCAATGCGGTGGCTGTCCGGCATTTGTTGTCGTTTATGAAATTCCTGCTCGACGATCCGGGACGCAGGCGGTTGGCGCTTGCCGATACATTCAAACTGGAGTTCCGCGTGAAAGAGAATGATAATGACACGGGATGGGTGGAGAAGATTGCCAATGTAGGTTCCGACGGTACGGACATTCTGGTGAAAGCCATGGTCAATATCATGCTGATTAATGTATTCAAAGAAAAGGCGTCACGTAAGTTTGGTGACTTTAAAATCCATTGTATGATGGATGAAATAGGCAAGTTACACCCCAACAATGTGAAAGGTATTTTGGACTTTGCCAATTGCCGGAATATTTTGTTGGTAAACAGTTCTCCCACTACTTACAATGTGGAAGACTATCGTTATACCTATTTATTGAGTAAAGACGGGCGGTCAAATACCCAGGTTGTCCCATTGTTAACCTATAATAAGATAGAAAAATGAGTGGCAGTTTATTTACATTGGCAATGGCGAGGCTGGTTCTGAAAATGCTGGGCGGTGAGCTCATACCTTACACAAAGTTTGATGGACTGATAGCAAATAGATTAATGGATGAGGGAATCATCACTATTGTTCCCCGAGGGAGTAAGCGTAGTTTTCGTATGATTGACCCGGAAGGATGCCGTATCTACATCTCCCAGAATTATACTTCCGGCATGGAGCTGGAAGATTGGATTGAGATGAAGAACTGTCCGGATGAAGTGTCGCGTTCGGAGCAAGTGGCGAAGGCGGGGGACTCTAAATTGAGATATACCCGTACGTTCAAAGGTTTTCTCCTCAATTGTTATACGCCTATAGAAGCTACTTTTCATGGCGAACCATGTGTGCTTTCTCCCTTGCAAGGCACTTCTATTTTCATGCAGGATTACGAATATTTCCGTATTCCTGAAGATGTTGTAGTAGTGGGTATAGAGAATGGAGAAAATTTCCAGCATATCCGTGCCCAAAAGTACTTGTTTGAAGGAATGAAAGTTCTTTTCGTGTCCCGTTATCCGCAATCGAAGGATTTGTGTAACTGGCTAAAGATAATCCCCAATCGCTATATTCATTTCGGAGACATAGATTTGGCTGGCATTTCTATCTTTTTAAATGAATTCTATGTCAAATTGGGCAACCGTGCGGAATTTTTCATTCCTGCGGATGTGGAGAAACGCCTCAAGGACGGAAACCGGCAGCTTTATGATAATCAGTATTTGCGTTATAGGGCTATGTTGGTTTCTGACGCACGTTTAAGGCCGTTGGTGGCAATGATTCATAAATATGGGAAAGCGTATGAACAAGAAGGATATATAAAGTATTAAATTAGTCATATCAGCATCTCTATGAAATAAAAAATAAAATATATCTGTCATCTGTCACGGATTATAATCTAACTTGCAGAGTATAAGTATTTAATAGTGTGACAGCACAGTGTGACAGCAGTGTGATGGCAATAATGCTGTCACCTAGAAAACAAAGACAAAATAAAGACGCTGCTCGAAAATAAATAGTATCAGCCATCAATGGATTAGTTGTTTAATTTATTATCCTCGTACTTATGAGTTGTGTCCTGCCTTGAAACCAACAGTTTCAAGGTGCGAAACTTTAGTTTCATACACTTGAAACTATAGTTCCAATTGCTTGAAACCATTGGTTTCTCACCGATGAAACTACAGTTTCTCTTAGCTGGAACTGTAGTTTCAAGCAGGGAAAAGTAATTTGCCCCGTAATTCGGCGGTGGCAATCCCGTTTCTTTCGGTTAAAGAGATGCTTGATATATCAATAATTTTCTGTATTAAAAACTTGTTTTCTTTGCCGGTTTCGGATATTATGACTAATTTAGCAGTCTCAACGATCACAAAGGCGCTGACAAAACAATTTATTATCAAATTAATGAAAATTACTCAATTTCGTAAGAACGAAGATACGATAGCGCTCAGCGTAATGGATCTTGATATACTGGTAAATAAGATAAAGACAGAAATAAAATCCCGTCCTGTTTCTACATTCAGAGAACATCTGCGATATACCCTTTCCGATGAACGGTGTATGTTTGCCGATAAACTTCCCCAAATAATTCCTGCCGCCGAATTCCGAAAAGTAAACGGTCAGAAACAGATGAAAACCTACAACGGTATTGTAGAACTAACTGTCGGTCCCTTATCCAATAAGTCGGAAATAGCTTTAGTGAAACAAAAAGCCTGCGAGCAACCGCAAACCCGTTGTGCTTTCATGGGTTCAAGTGGCAAAACGGTGAAAATATGGACTACTTTTACTCGACCGGACAACTCCCTTCCTAAAACACAGGAGGAAGCGGAACTATTCCACGCCCACGCTTATCGGCTGGCTGTGAAATGTTATCAGCCCCAAATCCCGTTCGATATACTTCCCAAAGAACCGACTTTGGAGCAATATTCGCGATTATCCCACGATCCGGACATCATATATCGTCCGAATTCAGTCCAATTTTATCTCTCTCAACCATCATCAATGCCCGAAGAAACCACTTTCCGTGAAGCGGTTCAGGCGGAGAAATCTCCATTGACCCGTGCCGTACCGGGATATGATGCGGAAAATGCCTTCCTGATGCTTTTCGAAGCCGCTTTTCGGAAAGCTTATGCCGATCTCCGGGAAGCGGGGCTTGAATTGAGCGAAGACACATGGCATCCTTTAGTTGTTCAACTGGCTAAAAACTGTTTTGCTTCGGGACTTCCACAAGAAGAAGTCGTGAGACGTACTGTTTTCCACTTCTATATGTATAAACAAGAAGAGCTTATCCGGCAAATGATTGGCAATATATATACCGAGTGCAAAGGCTTCGGCAAGAATATCAGCCTAAGCAAAGAGCAGCAACTCGCCTTGCAGACTGAAGAATTCATGAAACGCCGCTATGAATTCCGCCATAATACCCAAATTGGTGAGGTAGAATATCGTGAAAGGCTTTCTTTCCGTTTCCGCTTCAATCCTCTCGACAAACGTGCGCTGAACAGCATTGCTTTGGATGCGCAAATGGAAGGTATTCCGTTGTGGGACAGGGATATTAGTCGTTATATTTACTCCAATCGCGTGCCTGTATTCAACCCGTTGGAAGATTTTCTCTACCGGCTTCCCGCATGGGACGGTAAAGACCGTATCCGTGCATTGGCAGCCACTGTCCCTTGTAAGAATCCGTATTGGATGGATTTGTTCCACCGTTGGTTCCTCAATATGGTTTCTCATTGGAAAGGAAGCAATAAAAAGTATGCAAACAGTGTTTCTCCCTTACTTGTCGGATTGCAAGGGACACGTAAATCCACCTTTTGCCGGAGCATAATGCCCCCTTCCGAGCGTTCCTACTATACCGACAGTATTGACTTTTCCCGGAAGAAAGATGCCGAACTTTACCTCAATCGTTTTGCGTTAATCAATATCGATGAATTTGACCAGGTGAGTTCGACACAACAAGGCTTCCTGAAACATATTCTGCAAAAGCCTGTACTGAATGTGAAGAAACCTCATGGCAGTGCCGTGCTTGAAATGCGTCGTTACGCCTCATTCATAGCTACAAGTAACCAAAAAGACTTGTTGACCGACCCTTCCGGCAGTCGTCGTTTTATTTGTATCGAAGTGACCGGAGTGATTGATACCAATCGTCCGATAGACTATGAGCAGCTTTACGCACAAGCTATGTACGAATTGGAACATGGCGAACGTTACTGGTTCGACCAGGAGGAAGAAAAGATCATGGTGGAAAACAACCGTGAATTTGAACAAGTCCCGCCGGAAGAGCAACTTTTCTTCCGTTATTTCCGTGCCGCACAGCCTGAAGAAGGGGAGTGGCTGTCTCCAGCGGAGATTATGGAAGATATTCAAAAAGGCAGTTCAATCCCGATGTCTGTCAAGAGGGTTAATTCTTTCGGAAGAATACTGAAAAAGCAAGAAATACCTTCCAAACATACGCGTAGCGGTACACTCTATCATGTTGTAAGACTAATAACCAGGTGACGGCAAAAATGCCGTCACCCTGCCGTCACCTCTTGCTGTCACAGTCTTATCGGTTCATTACTAAACTATTAACTCCTAATCTGTGACAGATGACAGCAACTTACCAAATATATTCTTCTGTGTAACGTTGGTAAGTTGGTTCTTCTTTTATCCCTTTATTACGGAATAGTTGTCTGATGTAGGCTTGGTCTTTAGGCATAAGTCCTCGTTCTCCGCGATAGAACCGATAATATCCTGTTTTTCCATAGTGTCCGACCATTTGTATTCTGATACTGACCGCATCTTCATAAGGGATTCTGTCAAGCAACCGTTTTAGTCCCCATGCCACATGAACTTTGACAGCAGTCTTGAAACATTCGCACTGATTCCCATCCGCAGGATAACGTGCCGGATTAATGATAGTGATATATAGGTTGTCGGCTGTATCAAGTTGTGTAGCTATGTGGCGCAGGCATTTGGGGGCTTGTGGACATTGAGCGTTGAAGCAACGGGCAAAATTGTAGGGGACAGACAGGCTGTCGGGTTCTTCTTTCATCTTGTAGGGGTTTATTTTATTTGTGAGATATTATTGTTAATACGTTAATATACGGGAAAATATTCTTCACAAAAGTAGGGCTTTATTTTGGGAATGGGAAACGTTTGGACAAATATTACTGATATGCAAAGAATCTTTTATAGAGAAATTGTGTTGTGATGTATCAAAAAATCTCCATTTCTTTCTCATATTCTATATTTTTACCTATTTTTGTAACTTCCGATAATATAGCCTTATCGGAAGTTACAAAAAAAGACACACACATGAAACCGGAAGAAAAGGCTCGAATAATAATTGACCGTATGCTTAATGATGCGGGGTGGGAAGTAGTTGATAGAAATCATTATTCTCCTGAAGTATCTGCTATAGCAGTCGAGGAAGGCTTGCTGAAAGGTAATCGTGAAGCTGACTATTTACTTTTTTTAAATGGTAAAGCTGTTGGCGTATTGGAAGCAAAGAAAGAATCTGTGTCAATTTATTCTGAATTTGTGGCAGACCAGGCTGAAAAATATACTAGAGGTGTACCTCATTGGTGTCAGGCTTGGATGAATCCTTTACCTTTAGTTTATTTGTCAAATGGAAGGGAACTGTTATTCAGAGATACCCGTGACGTTGATTCTGAATATATTTCTTTGAATAAAATTCATTCTCCTAAAGAAATAGTAAAACTATTAGGACTTAAAGATGATTTTGCAGGACTCCCAACCTTAAAAAGGAAAGGATTAAGGGATTGCCAGTATGAAGCGATAACAAAATTAGAAAATAGTTTTCGTAGCGGGCATGATCGTGCATTGATGGTTTTGGCTACGGGAGCGGGAAAGACTTATACCGCATGTTTGGCTGCCTATCGTTTGTTGGCTTTCACTTCAATGAAGAGGGTTTTGTTTCTTGTTGACCGTAATAATCTTGGAAAACAGGCAGAAGGAGAATTTGGAACATTCCGTTTGACAGAAAATGGTGATCCGTTTAATACCATATTTGGGGTAGAAAGATTGAAAACCGCGAAAATCCCAAATGATGCCAATGTTGTTATCTCTACTATACAGCGTTTATTTTCTTTATTGTCCGGAGACGATTTTATAGATGATGATAATGAAGCGGATTATGTTGTCGACGGCACTAGAAATATGAATTTGCCGGTTCATCCTAACTTGCCCCCGGATTACTTTGATTTGATAATTATTGATGAGTGCCATCGCTCTATTTATGGTAGTTGGCGAAGTGTGCTTGAATATTTTAGTTCTGCAAAAATGATTGGGTTAACAGCTACTCCTGCTGTTGAAACATTAGCCTTCTTTAATAACAACTTAATAGTGAACTACACTCTTGAAAAGTCAATAGTTGATGGTGTCAATGTTGATTATAGGGTGTTCCGTATTAAAACACAAGTAACCGAAGATGGCGGTGCAATTCGCGAGGGGGATAAAGTACGTAAAATAACCCGCTATACAGGTAAAACTGAAAATATCGAAACACAGGAAACGACTACTTACACAAGACGGGAACTGAATAGGAGTATTATTAATCCTGCTCAAATAAAGTTGATTTTAGAGACATATAGAGATTCGGTTTATACAGAAATGTTTAATGATCCCCAAAGAGAACCTAATTTTGACTATTTACCTAAGACATTAATATTTGCTTTGAATGATGCTCATGCAAGTAATATTGTTAAAATAGCGAAGGAAGTCTTTGGACGTGAAGATGATACGTTTGTGCAGAAAATCACTTATTCGGCTGGAGATAGTAATGAATTGATACGTCATTTTCGTAATGATAAGGAGTTCCGCATTGCTGTAACTGTGACTTTGGTTGCTACTGGAACAGACGTGAAGCCTTTGGAAGTGGTGATGTTTATGCGTGATGTCGAGTCTGACTCTCTTTATACTCAGATGAAAGGTAGGGGAGTACGTACAATTGGTGATGAGCAACTGCGTAATGTTACTCCAAATGCTCATAGTAAAGATTTGTTTTTCTTAGTCGATGCGGTGGGAGTAACAGAACATGAGCATTATGTAACAACTTCTGGAGCGGGAAGCAATGCTGAAACATTGTTGTCTTTAAGGCAACTTTTAGAGCGTATCTCTCATGGTGAACTGCTGGATGAACATCTGCGATTGTTGGCTAGCCGTCTGTCAAGAATACATAATAAGGCAAATGAAGAACAGAGGAATGAGTTTATAAGATTGGCTGGTACAGATATGCGGGATATGGCATCTCGTATATATGAAGCTTTGGATAATAATCTGTTGCCGGAATATGTGAATATAAACGAACCGAATAACGAACGGAAAGGCTTGGTGCGTCCTCTCGCTATTCATCCCGATGCTCGTGAATATCTGTGTATTCTGAACGCCGGATTTGTCACAATTTTAATGCCCGGTGAAGATACATTGATTGAGAAAGGATTTTCCATAGAGGAAGCTCACGACACGACTCAGGCGTTTGAACAATATGTAAATGAACATAGAGATGAGATAGAGGCTTTACGCATTATTTATAACAATAACGGAGAATCTATCACTTATGCAATGCTTAAGGATTTGGAGAATCGGATGAAAATGGAGAATTACAAGTTTACTCCTTCTCAATTATGGAATACATACTCTATTGTTAACCCTTCCAATGTAGTACATTTTGGGACGAAAGAAGAAAAAGAAGCATTGACTAATATTATTCAGTTAGTCAGATATGCTTATCATCAGGTGAGAGAACTTCGTAGCCTGTCATCAATGGCTGCCCAACGTTTTGAATTGTGGTGTGGGCAGATACAGCGTACAATGACTGAGGCTCAAAAGAATACTATCCGTCAGATTGTGAACTATATTGTAGCGAATGGTTCTTGTACAATAAAAGAAATAAAGGAAGATGATAAAACAATAGCGCTTCAGATGATACGTAAGTTTGGTACTATAGCAGCGGTGAATGAGGCTATTGTTTCATTATCTCAGTTTTTAATTTATAATAGAAAAGTAGCATAAAATTAATATGGCAAAATCAAATTCGAATGAGCAAGGTCTGACTAAAAAGGTCTGGACACTTGCCACTACGTTAGCGGGGCAAGGTATTGGATTTACCGATTATATAACCCAACTGACTTATTTGTTATTTCTGAAAATGGATGATGAAAACGTTAAATTGCTTGACGAAGAATCAGCCATACCTGAAGGATATCGTTGGGAAAACCTGATAGAATTGGATGGTCTTGACTTGATAGTTCAGTATGAAAATACATTGAAAATACTGAGTGAGCAGGATAATCTGATTGGTACTATCTACACGAAAGCTCAAAATAAAATAGATAAGCCTGTATATTTGAAGAAGGTCATAACAATGATTAATGAGGAGCAATGGCTGATAATGGATGGTGATGTTAAGGGGGCTATTTATGAAAGTATTTTAGAGAAGAATGGACAAGATAAAAAGAGTGGTGCAGGTCAGTATTTTACTCCTCGTTCTCTTATATCGGCAATGGTTGATGTAACTCGTCCTCAAATTGGGGAAACGGTTTGTGACCCGGCTTGTGGAACCGGTGGTTTTCTTTTGGCAGCTTATGACTACATGAAAAAACAATCACAAGACAAAGGCAAACGGGATTTTTGCGGAATAAAGCTCTACATGGTTCGGATAATACTCCTTTGGTTGTTACATTAGCTTCGATGAACTTGTATCTTCATGGTGTTGGTACTGACCGAAGTCCTATTATATGTCAGGATTCATTAGAAAAGGAACCTGATATACTAGTGAATGTCATTCTTGCTAATCCGCCTTTTGGAACCCGCCCTTCTGGCTCTGTCGACATTAATCGAAGTGATTTTTATGTTGAGACGAAAAATAACCAATTGAATTTCTTACAACATATAATGCTTTCGCTCAAAACAGGCGGACGTGCAGCGGTTGTTTTGCCTGATAACGTACTGTTTGAAGGGGGCGCTGGAGAAGTGATTCGTAAGAAACTACTTTCAGAATTTAATTTACATACTATTTTGCGTTTGCCGACTGGTATATTTTATGCTCAAGGTGTAAAAGCTAATGTGTTATTCTTTACAAAAGGTAGTAGAACGAAGGATATTTGGTTTTATGATTATCGTACGGATGTAAAGCATACATTGGCTACTAATCCAATGCAAAGGCATCATCTTGATGATTTCGTTTTGTGTTATCATGCGGAGGATATAAATGCTCGTGTAGAAACATATAATGCTGAGGATAATCCGAATGGGCGTTGGCGTAAATATACTTGTGATGAAATAATAACTCGTGACAAGACTAGCCTTGATGTATCTTGGATAAAACAGGGGGGAGATGAAGTAGACTATTCATTATCAGAATTAATGGCTATTATCAAAGAGAAAAGTGATAACATAAGTAAAGCGGTGGCTGAACTTCAAAAATTAATGGCAAATATCGAGGACTAATGGATACAAAGAAACTACGACAGAAAATATTAGACCTCGCTATTAGAGGAAAACTTGTCCCACAAGATCCAAATGATGAACCTGCGTCTGTTTTACTTGAACGTATTAAGGAAGAGAAAGAACGTTTGATAAAGGAGGGAAAGATAAAGAAAAGTAAGAAAACTGTTTCTTCTGATACGTACCATTATGAGAACAAATATTTGCCGAAAGGTTGGACTATTTGTTCTTTGGATGATTTAGCTACTTTTGGAGGAGGAAAAACGCCCTCAATGGATAACAGAAAGTATTGGAATAATGCTAAGTATCTATGGATAACATCAAAAGACATGAAGTTTGCTCATATAGCAGATTCCTTGTTGAAGATTTCCGATGCAGCATTAGATCAAATGACAATTTACGGTAAAGGCACATTATTAATAGTGACAAGAAGTGGAATATTACGTCATACATTCCCCATTGCAATTTTAGATACAGAAGCGACCGTTAATCAAGATGTAAAGGCGATTTCATGTGTTTTATCACATATTCACACATACTTGTATTATGTGATAAAAGCTCAAGAGCAGGTGATTCTTAAAGATTATCATAAAGATGGTACTACCGTTGATAGTATAGATTTTGATAAATTTAAGAAGTTGATAGTACCATTACCTCCATTATCTGAACAATACCGTATCGTAGAAGAGATTGAACATTGGTTTGCTTTGATTGACCAAATAGAGCAAGGAAAAACCGATTTACAGACAACTATCAAGCAAATTAAGGGTAAAATCCTTGACCTCGCCATTCACGGCAAACTCGTGCCTCAAGACCCGAATGACGAATCTGCCATTGAACTGTTGAAGCGCATAAATCCCGACTTCACACCTTGTGATAACAGACATTATACGCAGTTGCCTAATGGTTGGGCAGTTTGCAGGCTTGATCAAGTTGCAGACGTATTAGACAAATTACGGAAACCTATTAATTCAAATGAACGTAATTTACGAATAAAGGGTAAACAAATAGATAGGTTGTACCCTTATTATGGTGCAACAGGTCAAGTTGGACTGATAGATGACTATATTGTAGATGGTCATTATTTATTGCTTGGTGAAGATGGCGCACCTTTCCTTGATAAAAATGCGATTAAGGCATATTCTATAAGTGGAAAAAGTTGGGTAAATAATCATGCTCACATCCTATCTCCCAAAATTGATTTTGAATTTCTACAATACTCACTTAATCAAATTGATTATTCTGAGTACGTAAATGGAAGTACACGCTTAAAACTTACTCAAACCGATATGCGTTCTATAAGATTAATGTTACCTCCATTATCTGAACAAAAACTAATTAAGGCTAAAATACAGACTTTATTTTCTCAATTGGACATGATAATGGGGAGCTTATAAACTCTCCATTATCATATCTAAAGTGGCGAAAATCATTTCTATTTTATCGATTATCCGCTTCTGCTCAGAAGGCGGTGGTAGGTATATAGGCATTAATAAAAATTTATCAAGAATCAGATTGTGTAAACCCGTAGTCTGTGTTTGCATCAATCTCATAGCTCCTGTCTGATATATAGCCAGAATATAATAGTACAAAAATTTGCTTAATATGGTGTTGCTATACTTTATTCTTAATACCATTGTAAAATTACTGAATGAAAAAACGCCACCTTCACCTTCATAGAGTATTGTTCTTCCTACAGGATTATTATCACTACCGCCTGATTTCTCTACAATTAAATCACCATTCATTAAATGGCGTTTAGTAAAAGTTCGTTGTTCAACATCAATATATTCGATATTTGAATAGTCTAACTTAAAGTCTTTTGTAAAATTTGCATTGCGTATAACACCCACATGGACAAATGGTTCTTTCTTCCCTTTCCACAATCCATTGATGTTTTCGCATAAATCTTTAAGTGTAGTAGTACACCAACCATTAGGCAACTGCGTATAATGTCTGATATATTCTATTATATTGTTACCGTATTCATTATAAATCAATATAATATGGTAACAAAATTCAAAAGCTATCTCGCCAAAACTAATTTGGCAAAAAACACTGTTACATCGTATGTGTGGACAGTACAGTATTTCCTCAATCATTATGAGGAAATAAACAAAAAGAACCTTTTAACATATAAAGGGTATCTGGTGGAGAACTTCAAACCGCAGACGGTAAATCTACGATTGCAAGGTATCAACAAGTATTTGGAATTTACAAAACAGGAAAAACTGAAGGTAAAGTTCGTCAAAGTGCAGCAGAAGAACTTTTTGGAAAACGTCATTAGCGATGCAGACTACAAATTTCTAAAAACACGCTTAAAAACCGATGGTTATAATGAGTGGTATTTTATCGTATGGTTTATGGCTGCCACAGGCGCACGTGTCAGTGAATTGCTTCACATCAAAGCTGAGCATGTACATGTTGGTCATCTTGATCTTTACAGTAAAGGTGGAAAAATACGTCGTTTATATATTCCGAAAAATTTGCGTACAGAAGCTACGAAATGGCTCAAAGAAAAAGGCCTTATTTCCGGCTATATATTCTTAAACCGATTTGGAGAACGTATTACAACACGTGGCATAGCCCAACAACTGAAACATTTTGCGGAAAAATACGGAATGAATAAGGAAGTGGTTTATCCTCATTCATTCCGTCATCGTTTTGCCAAGAACTTCCTTGACCGATTCAATGACCTTGCCCTACTTGCCGACCTTATGGGACATGAAAGTATTGAAACTACTCGTATCTATCTTCGTCGAACAGCCAGTGAACAGCAAAAAATTGTGGACAAAGTAGTAAATTGGTAAATTTTATCTATTCTTAGAAGTGTAATTAATTACACTTCTAAGTTTTTTTGAATATCATCAAGGGATGAAAAAAGTTCTTCCATCTTTTGAACGATGCGTTGTTGCTCGTTGATAGGGGGGAGTGGAAAATACATATCATTAAAGTCTGTAATATTAAATCCTGTTTGGGCCGTCCTTGAAATTTCTTTTAGTTTTCCTTGATATAGGTCAGATAAATAATAATAGTATGCAAACTCCTTGTATATGAGATTTTCAAATTTAAAGATAACTTTTGCCATTGCCACATTATAAGCCCCTTGTTCAGCATAAAACACTTTTCCTAAAGAACCACCATAACGTGCTAATAATATATCTCCTTTTTTGGTTTGTTTTGAAGCAAGATTAATTGGGATATAAACAGGTACAGGAGACTCTCCATAATCTCTAATCTGATAAAGTCTAATGTAATTTGGTTTAAGTATAGTTTCAAAATAACTCTTTGCAGGTTGTGATCCTCCAGATATATCTAAGATAGAATTATGGCTACACCATACCCATGTCTTAGGTATTTCATAAGGCAACTTCCCACTATGTCTGTTATCACAAGGTGTGAAGTCAGGATTTATACGTTTCAAGAGTTCGATGGCAGGCTCATCATTCGGATTTTGGGGTACGAGTTTGCCGTGAATGGCAAGATCAAGGATTTTGCTTTTGGCTTGCTTGATGACGGTCTGCAAGTCAGCTTTGCCTTGCTCTATTTGGTCAATAAGGAAGAACCAACGCTCAATCTCACAAACTATGCGACGTTGTTCAGAAATAGGTGGAAGTGGTAGCTGCAAAGAAAGCAAGAACTCTCGTTTTAGTCCTGGTATCAGACCATTAGCTTTGGATATTATATTCTCTATGTTATTCTTTACAACAGCTTTTATATATTTAATATCGGTATAATTTGTATATCCCCTTACAGCCTGTATCTGACGAGCTATATGAGCTACACCAATATTATTAATTGCCATTTTTCCTACACCAGCACCTTTACATACTACAAGCAAATCGTTTAAATAAGAATAAACAGAAGGGGATTCTGTCCAGCGGTTTATAATAAGTTGCTCGTTTTCAATATTGCTTGCACCAATAATATAAGGTATGCCTGCAATATTGGCATTATATTTTTCAGGAGGAAAATCTTGTCCAGAGACAAGTTCTAAGATTTCTCCTAATGTTGTCCACACCCATACCTCAGGCACTTTAAACGGCACGTTCTCATAATGGTACGTATGTAGTTTTTAATTAATCGAAAAAAGTGTTCGTGATAGACGAGTATGCTAGAATTTTTAAGTTGTTTCTCAAAAGAATGTCTAAAAAAGTAGAAGTTATTTTATTTTTGAGTTGGATTTAGGGATTAGAATTTAATTGTAACGATATGGTAATGTTTTATTGAAAATAAAATCATTATTACTTTTAATTCTAGATAAGTTACTCTATCTTTGTAAGGTAACACAAACAAAAGTGTAACCTTATATGAATCAAGACCATTGTTTAGTAGAACAGTTTGAAATGATATTTAGAGCTCATTTCTCTTCAGTGAAGTTTTTTATCAATATGTTTCTTAAATCGGAAGCAGATGCGGAAGATTTGGCTCAAGATGTATTTACCAAATTATGGACTAATTTTGAGACGTGGCAAAATAATGATGGAAAAGAAGGGTATATATACGCTATGGCAAAAAATGTAGCATTTGATTTTATCAAGCACAAAAGACTGGAAAATGATTATCGGGAGGAACAAATAAAGAAAAGTACAATTAAGGATTTGTTAGGCTTCTCAGATCCGTTAAATTCGCTTTATTATAAAGAAATGCAACTAATAATAAGAATGGCTCTTGAAAACCTTCCTGAACGTCGCAGAAGGATTTTTGAGATGAGCCGTTTCAATAATATGAGCAATCAGGAGATTGCATTATCCTTACATCTTTCTGTTCGTACAATAGAGCATCAGATATATTTGTCGCTTCAAGTTTTAAAAAGAATCATTTTAATTTTATTTTTCCTGTCTTTTCTTTAAGTAGTCGGAATGTTTCAATCGTTATATATGAAATTCCGAAATCTAATATAACGATAACATGAAGAATTATTTTCAGAAAATATTATCCCTTTTTGCCCGACATAATTATTCGGAACAAACAAATCAAATGTTTTACAGGTGGTTGGTTGATAATGAATATGAAAAAGAAAAGGATGAAGCATTACAGGAGCTTTATCTAGAAGCAAGAAAAAAAGGAAAAGTATTCGACTTGGAGAAATCATTGGAACGTTGGAAGTTAGATAACAATCTTACACATGTTCAACCTCAACAAAAGTCCGATAAAAAACTGTTTATGCGATTGTGGCAATCGGTAGCTGTTATATTATTAATAGTATCTATATCTTTAGGATATCTGCTTTGTAAGGCAGAAAAAGACGATTCAGGAATAACTCAGCAATGCATATCGGGCACTCAGATGAAGACATTTTTTTTGCCTGACGGAAGTCGGGTAAGCATGAATTCGAGGAGTATGTTATTATATCCCGAACAATTTACAGGAAAGTACCGTAGTGTTTTTCTAATTGGCGAAGCTAATTTTAAAGTAAAAGCTAATAAAAACAAACCGTTTATTGTCAAAACCAATGATTTTCAAATAACAGCTTTGGGAACCGAGTTTAATGTATCCGCATATACTGAAGATAATAATGTTTTTACAACTCTAATAACAGGGAGCGTTCTTGTGGAATTTGACGACTTGGGCAAAAAGAAGTTGCTTAAGCCAAATGAACAATTGGTGTATAATAGGAAGAGCCGTCAAGATACTCTGACTTATCCTGATATGAAAGATGTGACAGCATGGCAAAAAGGTGAGTTGGTATTTAATCGAAAGACTATAACGGAGATTATAACGATATTGGAACGTAAGTACGATTGTAAGTTCTTTTATAATCAGCATAGCTTAAAGAATGATCGTTATAGTTTCAGGTTTAAAGATAATCCACCTTTGTCTGAAGTTATGGATGTTATTGTTGATGTAGCAGGAGATTTATGTTTTAAGATAGAACATGATAAATGCTATATTATGCAGAAATAATTTTGATATTAGAAAGTTAAAGCGGTGGAAGGTATGTCGAATAACTAAAACGGAGAAAGGAGGAATTATTAAGCTTTTAGAACGCATTACCTAAGCGAAATAGTAACCATATAAAAAGTAATACTATATGAAAAATTTGAAATACTTCTTGTTACTCGTTGTAGCAATGGTGGCAGGAACTTTGATCATAGGTTGCAGTAGTGATGACTACATGGGGGAGGCACAACAACAAGGTATTTCGCCAACTACTCGCGGCGTCAGCGACAAGATGCCGAAGTTGACTACTTATATTGAAACTAATGATGTAAATCCTCTAAATGCAGGAGAGTACTATTTTACAGGTACGGATCCGCAAGAGCAGGTGATTGATAATGTGATTCTGTTTGCTTCTAATATTCGGGGTGCGGCTAGTACTGTTCAATTGTATCATAACAATAATCAGTCTCATATATTGACCAATGCCGGTACGCTTATCACTCCTTTACAACAGAAAGGTATCAGAGTCTCTTTAGGGCTGTTGGGTGATCACACCGGAGTGGGGTTCTGTAACTTGACACCGGCCATGATTGAAAGTTTTGCACAACAGATTGCCGCTTGTGTTAAGCAATACAATTTAGATGGTGTGGATTTTGATGATGAATATGCAGACTATTGGAAGGCACCTTCTAATTTGCCTTCACCAAGTACTATGATTTTTGGAAATCTTGTAAAAAGAGTGCGTCAGTTGTTGCCTGATAAACTGATTACAGTATTCAGTTTTGGTGGTTATACAAATTTTGATGCGACTACAATGAATGCCATTAGTTACATGTGGCCTGATTTCGGAGCGGATTGGAGTACTCCGGGCGGATTAGGGAATAGCAAATGGGCAAAGATGTCAATACACTGTACGGATGGTAGACCAAGTGCAGGCGTGATACAAAGTAGTGCTGCAAATTATAGTGGCTATGGCGCCATTATGATGTTCAATCTACGCGAGTCCGGTCAAACAAGCTTAATGAATAACTTTGCTTCAAGAGTTTGGGGAGGCAAGACCGTATCTCGTACGACGACTATCTATGCGAAGAATTATTAAGATATCAGGACGCTCTATGTGAATGAATTGAAGACTGGAAGTGATAGACTTTCAGAGAAGGACACTTCCGGTCTTTTATAAATTAACCTGAATATACAAACTGCAGATGCCTTTCATTTGTTGATAGGCACTGCTTAATAATAAAGATATATGTGAAAAAGTATCTATGCCAGAAATCTTTCTGCCTTGGATATGAAATCGAAAATTAAAACAGATAGACATGTGTTGCGAATAAAAAAGTTAGCAAACTAATACTTAAAATTCATGTTACACAGTTATACATTGAAAAATGATAAGAAGGCAAAAGGGATAAGATTTGTGTTGTTTTTATTTATGGTTGTAATACAAGCTACAGCTTTTGCCCAAAGTGGTATGAAAATTACTATTCAAAAAGAAAATATAACTGTTATTGAAGCACTGAAAGAAGTGGAGAAGCAATCAAAGCTTTCAGTAGGATATAACGATTCGCAATTAATTGATAAACCGGCTATCAATCTCAATTTGAAAAATATTGATTTGGAAAAAGCCCTCTCGATTATCCTTAAAGGAACAGGATTTACTTATGGAATTAAAAGAAATTATATTAATATTATTCCTCAACCAAAGACTGGAACTGTGGTTGTTAAACAGGTAACAGGAAGGGTTGTTGATGAGAAAAATGAACCACTGATAGGAGTAAATATACGGGTAGAAGGGACTGATGATGGAACTGTTACTGATTTGGAGGGTAAGTACGTCATAAAAGCTTCTATAGGTAGTATATTAAGCTTTACTTATATTGGCTATATTTCGTCTTATGTAAAAATAGCAGATAAGAATGTGTACAATATACAAATGTCTGCTAACGTAGAGGCGCTAAATGAAGTAGTTGTAACTGCCTTGGGTATCAAGAGGGAACAAAAGGCTCTGAGTTACAATGTACAACAGGTAAAATCCGACCAGTTGACAAATGTCAAGGATGCAAACTTTATTAATAGCCTGAATGGTAAAGTCGCAGGAGTTAATATAAACAGTAGTTCTTCAGGAGTAGGTGGAGCTAGCAAGGTGGTGATGCGTGGTACAAAGTCGATAGAACAAAGCAGTAATGCATTGTATGTTATTGACGGTATTCCCATGTTTAATTTCGGAGGTGGCGGTAGCATGGAGAATGGTTCACAGGGAGTGACTGAAAGCATTGCCGACATCAATCCGGATGACATTGAAAGTATCTCAGTGCTGACTGGAGCAGCAGCTGCCGCCCTTTACGGAAGTAATGCGGCAAATGGAGCCATCGTTATTAATACGAAACGTGGCAAAGTTGGTAAATTGCAGGTTTCTGTGTCTAGTAATACCGAATTCGCTAAACCATTCGTACTTCCACATTTTCAAAATCGCTATGGTACAGGCAGTTCGGGAAAAGCAGGTAATTCTACTACGTTGAGTTGGGGGACTTTATTAAATGACGCATCTCGTAGAAACTATGAACCACGTGATTTCTTTGATACGGGGATAACTTATACCAATTCCATTACATTATCAACGGGAACAGATAAGAATCAGACCTTCTTTTCTGCTGCTGCGGTTAATTCGGAAGGGATTGTACCGAACAACCGTTACAACCGTTTTAATTTCACCTTCCGTAACACTACAAACTTTCTGAATGACAGGATGAAGCTTGATGTAGGTGCAAGTTATATTATTCAGAATGACCGCAATATGACTAATCAAGGTGCTTACTCAAATCCGATAGTTCCTGTTTATTTGTTTCCACGTGGCGACGACTTTAATTTGATAAAAGTGTTCGAACGTTGGGATCCGGCCCGTAAGATTAAAACTATGTTTTGGCCTCAAGGGGAAGGAGACTTGCGGATGCAGAATCCTTATTGGATCGCTTATCGCAATTTACGGACGAATGACAAGAAGCGTTATATGCTGTCTGTCTCTTTAAGTTATGATATTACAGACTGGCTGAATATTTCAGGGCGTGTTCGGGTTGATAATTCCAGTACCAAATATGAACAAAAATTATATGCAAGTTCCAATACTACTCTTACTGAAGGTAGTGCACAGGGATTTTATGCTATATCTAAACCTGACGAAACACAAGTGTATGCTGATGCGTTGGCAAATATAAATAAACGTTTGGGTGATTATTCTATTGTGGTCAATATCGGGGCGAGCATCGTAGATAATAAGTATGACGAATTGAGTTATCGTGGACCGATACGTGCCAATGGTATTCCCAATGTTTTTAATGTGTTTGATCTTGACAATACTCAGAAGAAAGCACGTCAGGATGAATGGGAAGAGCAGACGCAGTCTATATTTGCCAGTGCTGAAGTAGGGTGGAAGAGTATGCTTTATCTTACGCTGACCGGACGTAATGACTGGGCGTCACAGTTGGCAAACTCATCTTCTACTTGTTTCTTTTATCCGTCAATTGGACTTTCGGCTGTCGTCTCTGAAATGGTGAAACTACCTTCTTTCGTTGATTATCTGAAAGTGCGCAGTTCGTTTAGTTCGGTGGGTATGCCTTATCCTCGTAACTTGACATCGCCTACTTTTGAGTATGACGAAACTACTCAAACGTGGAAGCCGAAAACACATTATCCCATTGGTGACCTTAAACCTGAACGGACCGATTCATGGGAATTAGGCTTGGATATGCGGCTTTTCAAGGACTTTAATCTCAGTTTGTCATGGTATTTGGCTAATACGTTTAATCAGACGTTCGATCCGAAAATTTCCGTGTCATCCGGATATACCACCATCTACCTTCAAACAGGATATGTACGTAACCAGGGAGTAGAGCTTTCATTTGGTTACGGACATACATGGAAGAAAGATTTTCGCTGGCAAAGTAATTTTACATTAAGCCATAACAAGAACAAAATTATAGAATTGGTAAAGGACTATATACATCCGGAGACTGGTGAGCCTATAAATAAAGATCGGCTGGATGTAGGCGGACTCGGAAAGGCCAGATTCATATTGAAAACAGGAGGTTCGCTGGGTGACCTTTACACACAGTCTGATTTGAAGCGGGACGACAATGGAATGGTAGAAATTTCTCCTGCGGGTACATTAGTAACAGTGAATAATCGACCTGATATTAAATTAGGAAGTGTTTTCCCTAAATGTAATTTGGCATGGAACAATCAGTTCTCATGGAAAGGGTTTAATATCAGTGCTTTAGTTACTGCACGTATAGGCGGTATTGTTTATTCGGCTACTGCAGCGGCTATGGATCAATATGGGGTATCTGAAAGTTCGGCGGTTGCCCGTGATAATGGTGGGGTATTAGTGAATGGACGTAATAGGGTGGATGCGCAGACATGGTTCACGGCTATCGGTTCACAAAGTGGTCTGCCACAGTATTATACTTATAGTGCTACCAATATTCGATTGCAGGAGGCGGCTATCGGTTACACGCTTCCACGTAAATGGTTGCATGATGTATGCGATATTCAGTTGTCTGTTGTGGGACGCAATCTCTGTATGATTTATAATAAAGCTCCTTTTGATCCGGAAGCCGTTGCAACGACTGGTAACTATTATCAAGGGATCGACTTTTTCATGTTGCCGAGTACCCGTAATGTCGGTTTGAATGTGAAAATCAACTTTTAACAGATAAAAAGTAGTCACTATGAAATATATAACATCTACCATAAAATTGCTTTCGCTAGCGCTATTGCTTATTGTCGGTTACGCTTGTACGGATAATTTCGATAAAGTCAACCGGAAGGATTATCAGGTTGACAAAGAAGAGCTGGGGCGTGAAAGTTATAACGTAGGCGCCAGTCTTAAAGGATTACAAGGGTTGGTGATTCCTACGGAAGAACATCTCTATCAGTTTGTTGAAGCACTTGGCGCAGGTGCGTTTGCCGGTTACATTGGTTGTACTGTAGAATGGACGGCTAAGTTTGAAACGTATAATCCACCAATAGATTGGCAAGAAGCTCCTTTTTCAGATTTAGTCACCCGTACTTATCCGTTTTATCGGGACTTGTTGGATAAAACAGACGATCCTGTGGCGTTGGCACTGGGGAAACTGTTTCGTGTGGTCATCATGCAGCGTGTGACAGATATGTACGGTCCGATTCCTTATTCAAAAATCATTTCTAAAACAGGTAAGGTTTCTCTTACCGTACCTTATGATTCGCAGGAAGAGGTATATAAGCAAATGTTCAGTGAATTGGACGAAGTGAGTGATGTCCTTAGGGATAATCTCAATTTGAGTGCGGAAGCTTTTCGTAAATTTGATGATGTATATCAAGGCGATCTTTCCAAATGGCTCAAATTTACTAATTCACTCAAATTGCGTATGGCCATGCGCTTGACTTATGTACCGGAAATGCAGGCGGAAATACAACGAATAGCCGAAGAAGCTGTAACGGCAGGCGTAATGACGGAAATAAATGATAACGCTTTCTTGAAAGTGGAAGAAAATAGAGTTGCTATGATTTTTAATGACTGGAATGACCAGCGTGCGGGGGCTGATATTATCTCATATATGAATGGTTATAAAGATCCGCGTCGGGAAAAGATGTTCACTACAGTGAAAATGACTGTATATGATGAAAACTTCCAACCGCAAGAGGTTGATGGATACGCGGGTATTCGTATTGGCATTGATGTGACTACCAAGGATGAGATGGTAAATGCATACAGCATACCGATTATCAGCAGTACCAGTCCTTTTTTATGGATGAATGCCGCAGAAATCACTTTCTTACGTGCCGAAGGTGCCTTGCGAGGTTGGAATATGGGTGGGGAAGCTAAAGATTTATATAATATGGCGATAGCCCTTTCTTTTGAACAATATGGTCTGTCGGGCTCTGAAATCTATGCGGAGAATTCGACCGACACTCCGGAAGCGTACAATGATCCGACATTTGCCTATACTGATTGGGAAGGTCCGAGAAGTACTATTACTATTGCTTGGGAAGATGGTGCGGATAATTTTGAACGTAATCTTGAACGTATCATCACTCAAAAATGGATTGCTAATTTCCCTTTAGGTGTTGAGTCATGGAGTGAACTCCGCCGTACAGGATATCCTCATCTTATGCCGGTTATAGAAAACAAAAGTGGTGGTAGCATCAGTTCCGAGCATATGATCCGTCGTTTGTGGTATCCGCCTACAGAATATACTGAAAATCTTTCGAATATCAATTTGGCGATAGGTATGTTAGGAGGTCCTGACAATGGGGGAACGAGATTGTGGTGGGATAAGAAATCTTATCTCAATTGACGAGAGAGTTTGAATACGAATAAAAGAATGAAAAAGAATTTATATGAAAACAATAATATATAAACAATTCATTTATAGTCTTCTGTTTTTAACGGCTTTTTTATTGCCTGTTGCTTGTGATGACTGGAATGAACCTGAAATTGTAGATATTGATATTAATAGTGCGAAAGAACAGAATCCGGAACTATGGGCGCGTTATATGCAAGCATTACGTACCTACAAACAAAGTGAACATTACTTGTCATATGCGCACTTTGATAATTCTCCGGAAAAATCGCTAAATGAAGGTAGTTATCTTCGGTCATTGCCGGATTCGTTGGATATTGTGACCTTGGGTAATTCTCATCAAATCTCTGATTATGATCGGGAGGATATCCCTGTATTGCAGGAAAAGAGTATCCGGGTGCTTTATTTGATAGATTATGTAGCTCACGCCTCTTCCTTAACAGATATCACGGCATTAAATAGTTGGTTGGATAAAGAAATTGCTACGTCGGCCGAACTCAATCTGGACGGATTTGCTTTTACCGGTCTTCCGCTCTATAATGGAACTGATGCTGAATTGGCATCGTATAAAGAGAAATCACGGCTGATTGTTTCTAAATTATCTACTGCTACGGGACAGGATAAATTATTGGTATTGGAAGGAAATCCGGCTTTCGTTGATGAAGCAGATTTTGACAAATTGAATTATATTGTGTTGAATACTGCAGAGTTGACTAATGTTACCGATTTGAAATTGCAAGTGACGGGGATTCTTGCCAATAGTTTATTGTCTAAAGATAAATTATTGTTATCTGTTCAAATGGGCGGACAAGTAATTGATGAGACTGGTGTAAAACAAGAGGCTGTAACTTTAATGACTGACCGTGTGGTTGCTCTTGGTCCATTAGCTGGATTGGGAATTTATGCTATAGGCAATGATTATTATAGCCCGATAAGGAATTACGAGATTACACGAACGGCTATTCAACTAATGAACCCATCGAAATAAAAAAGAATTAATATGAAAAAGAATCTTATCATACATTTTATATTAGTATTGTTACTGAAAATAGGAGTAACAGGGTGTACCGAAGAGACTATCTCAATGAATGCGGACAGAATGCCTGACGAGACGGCTATGGATAATATTGCAGGTGCCCTGCGTAACACAACTACATTGACTAATAAAGCATTTATTGAGTTGACGGAAGGGGACGAATCTGCCACAGAGGAAATATTCTATTCACTGTCACAATCAGCCGGAAGCAGGTTGACTGTCACAGCCGTTGTAAACGAGAAGCTTGTAGAAGATTATAATGAGGAAAACAATTCCAAATTGAATACATTGCCGGCTGGGAATGTGCAGTTCGAAAATGGCGGAGTTCTTTCAATAGATGCTGGAGAACAAAAATCTGCCAAAATCAAATTTACTATATCCACAGCCGGACTGAATACTGATACTCCATATCTTTTGCCATTAACTATGGAAGAAATACCTACAGGAGTAAAGGTGGATACTAAGAAACAGGTGCTTTATTATATTGTAAATATTCGGAAAAGAATAACGACTTGTTATCCTAATAACCAGTATGAACAAATAGATATGCCGCCAATGCTACCTGATGCATTTGTTGTTTTCTATGTGAATACTTCAACTTATCAACCGTTGATAGCTGATGTTTATGGAATTCAAAAAATTAATCAGATAGATTATACTCAAGCTTTACATAATATAGGTAGTATCGTGAATCTACGAATTGTGACAATGGACTATGAGTCTGCAACAGGACGTGCACTGCTCAATTTGAGTAGTGACATACGTGATGTGTTGGAAAAGGCGGATAAGTTTATTCGTCCGCTTCAGGAACACGGACGTAAAGTATGTCTTAGCATTGAAAATGGTAATAAAGGATTTGGCTTTTGTAATTTAAACGATATGCAGCTTGCAGATTTTGTTCAACAGGTGAAAAATGTGGTAGAACTTTATCGTTTGGATGGAATAAATCTCTGGGACAAAGTGAGTACTTATAACAAGGAAGGTATGTTTGCTATGAATACAGTCTCTTATCCTAAACTAATAAAAGCATTGCGGGATGCACTTCCTGAAAAGTTGCTGACAGTTGTTGATAAGGGAGAAGCTACTGAATATTTTTATGATGTAAATCGATGTGGCGGCATTGAGGTAGGTAAGTATATAGACTATGCGTGGCATGCGTATGATAGTGGAAAAGAAGTGGTACAGATTATAGAACCATGGGACGCAGAGCATCCTTATAGTGAATATACTCGTAAACCTATTATAGGGCTGGCACCGGAATGTTATGGAAGTTTGGTTATTCCATTATATGAAAAAGGAGAAAATCCTTTGAGAGATAAATCGCAATATAGGATGGTGGATTGGAAAATGAATAAGCGTAAAAAAAATAATATTGTTGTATATGCGTTTGATCTTACAGCCAATGAGCAAAATATGTATGAAGGAATGGTGAACGATATCGCGATAGGAGATGGCATTAACGCTATGATGGATGATGGTGCTTATTGGGGGCAATCCATCTATCCTCCTTATGATTGGGGATTTATTTCCGGTGAGTATTCTTATACTTATAAACCGTTGGACTGGCTTTTGCGCCAGATGTATAATGTGTATTCAAAAGGATGGGTACGTCCGTCCGGAATGTGAGAAATAAAATGAATCTTAAAACTAAAGATATAATGAGTCTGATAATTCAAAACAAGAATATAATGAAAATAAGTAATAATTGTTTGGTCATGGTTTTCCTGTTATTAATAACAGGTTGTGACAACAAAGATTATACTAAGGAATCTCCTTTTGGTAATAGTGTATATATTGATGCGGCGAAAGTGAAGGATATAGCTAATTTTACATTTAATAATCTTAAACAGGATGGACAGCAACAGATTTCTGCTGTACTGGCATATCCTGCTGAGCAGGATATAGATGTCAGCTTTCGGACAGATCCTTCATTGATAAGTTATTATAATGCACGTTTAGGGAATAATTATGCAATGTTGGATGCTAAGTATTATAAGTTCTCCACCCAGCATGTTGTCATTCCTAAGGGAAGTGTAGATTCGGAAATGGTAACTATTGAATTTTCCAACCTGATAGACTTGGATATTGACACTAGCTTTCTATTACCTGTTACTATTGGAGAAGCATCAGGAGGGATGAGCATATTGGGCGGATCTAAAAATATCTGTTACATAGTGCGTCGTTCCAGTGCTATAACTACTGCTGTCAGTCTTGCTAACAATTATTTTGAGATACCGGGATTTGTTGCCGGTAGTCCTACTGCTAATGTAGTAAACGGATTGAAGCAACTTACTTTCGAAGCTGTTGTTCGAGTGAATAGATTTGATCCTCTTACTGAAATCTCATCCATTATGGGTATTGAGCAATATTGTTTGTTACGTTTTGGTGATTCTGGCTTTCCTAGACAGCAATTGCAATTTGCGGCTAATGAAATGAAATTTCCAAATGCCAATGATGGTAAACTGCTGCAACCTGGTGAGTGGTATCATGTTGCCGTTACTTATGACACGGAGACAAAAGCTGCTATTATGTATGTAGATGGTAAAGAGCAGAGCCGCGTTGACGATTACGGAAATGGGGAAGCCATAAACCTTGGAAAACAGAAGAAAGGAGACTTTATGTTTAAGATAGGACACTCTTATGGAGACCCCGACGATATGAGTCGGCAATTAAATGGAGAGATTTGTGAAGTACGTATATGGAATGTGCTCCGTTCACAAGAAGAAATTTATAGGAATATGTATGATGTTGATCCCCAAACTACTGGTTTGAAAGCTTACTGGAAGTTCAACGAAGGTAAAGGAAATAACATTGCAAAAGACTTGACCGGTAATGGAAATGATGCTGTGGCTTATACAACTGCTATATGGCCGGAGGGGATTGAAGTACCGCAGAAAAATAAAGAGTAGCTTTCGGGAATAATATCTTGAAATGAAATTAGTGCAAATAAATCACCTTTGTTACATTGTGTTTCAAAGGTGATTTTTCTGTTTAGATTCAATTCTTTAAAATATCAGTCATTTTATCTTAGGCGATATATAATGTACATTTGCTATAAGAATAATGCTTGGTGCTTTGGTTTTCTCGGATTTTATGTTCACCTTTGTATTGCATTACAATATTTAAGTCGTTTATATGTCTTAGGAGATCCTTAGTTGTCGTCAGTTGCAGGTATATATACTTTGCAGTTAATGATAGTACGGCTCTGTGTTCCTCGTGTGGTAGGTTAATTACCCCACTCATATCCTAGGCTGCGGCTAATAGATTTGTAATGCAGCGGGGGATCAGGGTCGTATCTTTTTATTGAGATTTTTATATATCATTCAGCATTATTTTATAATAAAACATTGATTTTATTGGCTTTATAAGGAAATAGTCTTATCTTTGTAGGGCATTACATGTCTATTTTGCCGACTGGAAGCCAAGGAGCCTTTAGTCGTAAACGACTACGAACATATTTTTAATATGTTCGTAGTTTCGCGATATTACGGTTCTGTTCCCGTGTGGAGGGTTAATGCCCCCACTGTATCCTAGGCTTCGGCATAGATATGTAATGCAACGGGTCGGCAGGACCGTATTTTTTATATTGATTTAGAACTTGACTCTGTAAAGACCCTGTAAATGACCCTGTAAATGGGAAAATTTAGCAATATAAATATTATTTTATGTATCGCTTATCGTATTGATTGAGTAATGAAACGTGCGATATAGTTTAGTGATTATGCAAAGTACAATTCTCAAAGTTATGTTTTGACGTTCGGGATAAAACTCTTTTTCCTCTTACTGAACTATCTGAATTTTTCAGATAGTTGCATCTTCTTGTATTTCTTCTGATTCGTAATAATGGAAGTCTTTTTATCTTTTTGTATATTAATCTGAATATTGATTTGGGTAAGAGAGTGTACGTTAAATATAGTTATGGTTTGAGATGGTTATTCTAATGTAAATGTAATACTTCACTTAACTTATCTCCAATAATTTTCTTCTCATTACTACCAATAGTAGACAATCTCACCAATGGAATTCCGTACAACTCTAAAATACGATCCTTTTTAATATCACGTTCTGACTGACTCGTCCCCGATTTGTGGAATGCATAACCATCCGTCTCAATAGCCAATACCGGTTGTTTACTCACACGATTATAAATTAGAAAATCGATATGAGTATTTATATTTGCAGCATATTTACTTTCCTCTTCATTCAATAGAGAATAATCCTGGATCAACATATAGAGTGGTAAATGGCAAATGATATTCAAATGACGCATATTGATATTCTCTTTCAGGATATCTTCAAGTAATGCAAATGTAAGATTCTCGGAATCGTATTCGGATATTTTCTTGTGTTTCTTCAAATAGGCAATTTGGGCATCTGTGTATTGCTCATATAGATAATCGAATATAGAATGAATCTTACTGGAGTGCCATTGTTATATTCGATATAAGCAATCAAATCGCTGATATTGCAGTCTTTGGGTTGTTCGTTTCCCGATACGACTAAATAGAATTGTGACTTAGCCCGCGAAACAGCAACATTGAGCAGGTTTGGATCGTCGGAAAAGGAAGTGATGACATCGTCGACGGTGGTCATAATGATAGCATCCTTTTCTCTTCCCTGAAATTTATGGACTGTTGCGACATCAATATCCTCTTCAAGTGCGGATTTTACTGCATCTACTTGTTTGTTATATGGAGCTATGACGCCAATTTCATCTGTTTCATAAGATAGATTCGGTAGTACTTTCTGCCAGTCAATGTTAGTTATCTCTTAATTTAGCTTCTATCTCTTCAATGGTAGGCATGGTACCTTCCACTTTTTCGGGATAGAACTTCTCCAGATCATATTCGGAAATACCCAAAGGTTGGCTGCTCGACTCCAAAGCATACTGGGCTTGTATGCGGTCTTTCTCTTTGCAAATCAGTAAGCCGATGGTTGGGTTATCCCGTCCTTCCTTACGCAGCAAATGATTGCAAGCTACCACATATCCACCTAATTGACCGATGTCGGCAAAAGCAAATTTACCGATCTTTACCTCTACCACCACATAGCAAGAAAGCGAAAGATTATAAAAGAGTAAGTCGATAAAGTTTTCCGTTTCGCCTATTTCCAAACGATATTCTTTGCCCACATAAGCGAAACCCGTACCCAGTTCAATCAGGAATCGGGTAATGTTATTCAGTAGAGCATCTTTGAGCAATCGTTCATTGTAACGCCCAGTTATACCCGTGAAAGCAAAATTGTAGGGGTCTTTGGTCAACTCCTGTGCAAGGTCGCTCATCGCATCAGGCAATGTTTTTGTAAAGTTAGTCAGTGCCTTGCCCTGCCGCTCATAAAGGTCGGTGCTAATGAAATTGAGCAGCATGCTACGACTCCAGCCATTCTCCACCGTCTGGTGAACATAGAACAGAGCTTTGTCTATATCGTCTTTCACTTTATCCATTATCAAGCAATGGTGTCTCCATGGGACCTCAAATATTCCACCAACTTGGTGGAATAATTCCGTTTCATTTTTTCCACCAAGTTGGTGGAAAGTTTTCAGAGCATCCTTGTATAACAAATAAAACTTCCTACAATAGTAAATATTGCTCTTTGATAAACCAGCCGCATTGGGTATGGCTTCACGTAAATCTTTGCTTAATTGAGTGATAACACTTTCGCCCCAGCGTTCTTCTACGTGCAATTCAACAATGTCACGACCTAAAAGCCAGTTGAATTTCAACTGTTCCACATTTACTTTCACCGCTGCCTTTATTTGGCTTTGACGATAGCGACCGCAAAGGTTTTTCACCCATTGCAGATATTCTTTATCAAGTATGTTTATTGACTTGTTCATCGTAATCTATAATACTTCAGTTGCGTTAATTTTTAGTTCTCCTGACATCAGCTTCGGGAGAAGTGTGTCGCGTAGAATTGTTAACCTAATACTTTCCTGTTCATTTCTTAGTATTTGGTCGAAATACGGTTTATTTATCTGCCTATTTTGGTAAAACAGATGATTCTTATTGTTATGTGTATTGTATCTTATCCGCATTTTAATTAATGTATTAAAAGTAGAAAATAATTTCCATAGTGCTGTCGTACTTTAAATGAGAAGTAAATGTAGGCATTATTATTGATGTGATTGTTATAGTTGGAGTAAAATTTATTCTTTTGGTTGTTAGAATATGCAGAAACTTCTATTCTAACAAAAAAAATGATTTGCAATGAGCATTCTAATGCAAGTTTAATACTTCGCTTAACTTATCTCCAATAATTTTCTTCTCATTACTACCAATAGTAGACAATCTCACCAATGGAATTCCGTACAACTCTAAAATACGATCCTTTTTAATATCACGTTCTGACTGACTCGTCCCCGATTTGTGGAATGCATAACCATCCGTCTCAATAGCCAATACCGGTTGTTTACTCACACGATTATAAATTAGAAAATCGATATGAGTATTTATATTTGCAGCATATTTACTTTCCTCTTCATTCAATAGAGAATAATCCTGGATCAACATATAGAGTGGTAAATGGCAAATGATATTCAAATGACGCATATTGATATTCTCTTTCAGGATATCTTCAAGTAATGCAAATGTAAGATTCTCGGAATCGTATTCGGATATTTTCTTGTGTTTCTTCAAATAGGCAATTTGGGCATCTGTGTATTGCTCATATAGATAATCGAATATAGAATGAATCTTACTGGAGTGCCATTGTTATATTCGATATAAGCAATCAAATCGCTGATATTGCAGTCTTTGGGTTGTTCGTTTCCCGATACGACTAAATAGAATTGTGACTTAGCCCGCGAAACAGCAACATTGAGCAGGTTTGGATCGTCGGAAAAGGAAGTGATGACATCGTCGACGGTGGTCATAATGATAGCATCCTTTTCTCTTCCCTGAAATTTATGGACTGTTGCGACATCAATATCCTCTTCAAGTGCGGATTTTACTGCATCTACTTGTTTGTTATATGGAGCTATGACGCCAATTTCATCTGTTTCATAAGATAGACTTGGTAGTACTTCCTCTTTGATAACATCTATTTCCCGTTGATTCATGTGACTGCGGGAGTGATTACCTTTGGCTGTCCGTATGGCACAAATGACATCCTCTTCTCCTTTATCACGTGTCATGATGACAAGATCTCCACCATAAAATTTCTGATTACAGAAGTTGATAATTCGGGGATGGCATCGATAATGTTCCCGTAACAAGGTCTGCGGTATATTCGGAATAACTTTGCAGATGGATTGCAAAAAACTCATATTGGCACAATCATATTCCGGCTTAATCAGGCACGCATTAGCGATAAAGTTTAGCTTTTCCTTATTTTCTTCCGTGACCACATTGGGAAGTTGCATGGTGTCACCGACAATGATTGCATTTTTAGCACATGACAAGGCTAAAGCTCCGGTCTCAACGGAAACCTGTGATGCTTCGTCCATAATGATATAATCATATACGGCATCTCGTTGCAGACTGCTTAATGATGAAAAGGTCGTACTTAAGATAATAGGGTATTCTTTCTGTACCTCTCGCCAATTATTTTTTAGATCAGGGAGCGTAAAGATGGGCTTGTCATGATTATTGCCATAGGTATGAAATAACTGATTCTTTAGATATTTCATTGATGTATCGGCCATTTGTCTAGCCATTTCTGCTGCATCTTTGTTGGCAAGTTCCTTTTCTAATGTGTCTATTTCAACTTCCAGTTCTGCATACTTTGTTTGGTAGAATAAGATTTGGAAGTCGGCGATAATCAAACTCATCTCCCGTTTATAAAAACCTTTATTGGGGATTTTACAAATCGCTTTGCTTCTGAATTTAAAGAATAACCATTTCAACCGTTGAATAAAAGCTGCTATTCCCCGAGGACTTGATGATTGTTCTTTTTCTGCAAATTGCTGACATTCATTCCATAAATTCAGAAGGTCTGCCGAACTGGAATTTTTCCGTTGTTGGAGAGTAAATTCTTTTGTTCCGAACTCTTGCAGATAATGTTGCCACTCTATTTTTAAAGCTTGTATTTCCTGTCTTGCCATGGCAAGGCGTTCCTGTTTGTAAAATATGCTTTTTAGTTCTTCGGTCTGATGATGTATCTGATTGAGAAATTGAGGTTGGTCGGCATCCGCATCATGCCATGACTCAAAGTGCTCCGGATATTGTTTTTCCTCTTCTTGAGTCTCGATGAATTTCTCTTTGTTAGCTGTGCTGCCAAGCAATGCAACAATGAATCCCATATCGTATTTGGATAACTTCTCAAGTACATTGACAATGGCGGAGTTATTATTAGATACTACCTGAACAGTCTTACCACGCACAAGGATATTGGCAATGATGTTCAGAATCGTTTGGGTCTTTCCAGTTCCCGGAGGTCCTTGCACAACACTGATTTGATTCTCAAAAGCTGCCTGGACTGCTTTTTGCTGGCTTGCATTACAACCGAAAGGAAAAATCAAGGTTGAGGCAGTCCGGGTCTGCATTTTATATTTTTGAGGATTCAGATATACAGCAATAGCTCTGTTGTTTGCGATGAAATGAATCTTTTCATATTGTTTTGCCAATAGCTTCGTTCCGTCATCGGCTTTCAATTCGTTCGCATCGGCAACTTTCTTCAAATATTCGAATATACTTTTCGAACGATTCTCTCCCAAGCATGATTCGATAATTTCTAAGTCCTTTTCTCTGTAATCATACTCTTTACCATTCTGAAAACAAATGTGCCAATAGTTGTGTGATCCGGCTTTAAAAATAGATAAGGCTTTAATGTTCGATAAAGCTCTTCTTTTACTGATTATTTGATAATTATTGGGGTCCGGTTTGTCCGGATCAGTCAGCCAAAGGACATTTTCTTCTTTATAAGTATACGTACTAGGAACATTTCGGAATACTATCTTATAGCTGCCATCATAATTCTGGCAGCTTTCTATTTCGGGAGTCTTGATTTGACCTTTTATAATAATCAGATTTTCGGAAGTATCTATCATAGGCTTGTGTGTAAATATAATAAGTCGTGCTGCTGTTTTTATTTATTATTTAGGATATAAAAGTAAGAATATTTTCCAGAATATCAAAACTGAAGTAGAAAAAACAGTGAATGACTTTATTCAGCTTTGTATTGTTATAAATATAGAGTGAGATTCGGTTTGGGAGTATTGAACGTGATAAAAGAGATTTGTTTTGCCAATGAAATCATTATCTTTGCAAGGTATACATTAATGAACAAGGAGGATATTATGCTTGCATACACATATATTGAACACGGAAAGTTTGAATTGCAGGAGAAAGCGAGACCGGAAATAAAGGATTCACGGGATGCAATCGTGCGTGTAACACTTGGTAGCATCTGCACCAGTGATCTTCATATTAAACATGGCAGTGTGCCGCGTGCTGTGCCCGGAATAACTGTCGGGCATGAGATGGTAGGTGTGGTAGAACAAGTAGGGGCTAATGTCACTTCGGTGAAGCCTGGTGACAGGGTGACTGTGAATGTCGAAACTTTCTGCGGTGAGTGTTTTTTCTGTAAGCATAGATATGTGAATAACTGTACTGATCCTAATGGCGGTTGGGCTTTAGGTTGCCGAATTGATGGCGGTCAGGCGGAATATGTCAGAGTTCCTTATGCGGATCAAGGTTTGAATCGTATTCCGGATACAGTGAGTGATGAACAAGCTTTGTTTGTCGGTGATGTGCTTGCAACAGGCTTTTGGGCAACACGCATCTCGGAAATAACCGTGGAAGATACTGTTCTTATCATCGGTGCCGGGCCTACCGGGATTTGTACTTTGTTGTGTGTGATGCTGAAGAAACCAAAACGCATTATTGTCTGTGAAAAGTCTCCTGAAAGAATTCGGTTTGTCCGCGAGCATTATCCTGATGTGTTGGTGACTGAACCGGAAAACTGCAAGGATTTTGTTCTCAAGAACAGTGACCATGGTGGAGCAGATGTTGTTTTGGAAGTGGCAGGGGGTGACGATTCCTTCCATTTGGCTTGGGATTGTGCCCGTCCTAATGCTATTGTCACGATTGTAGCCCTCTATGATAAACCACAACTTCTTCCTTTACCTGATATGTATGGCAAGAATTTGGTTTTTAAAACAGGTGGAGTGGATGGCTGCGATTGTAACGAGATTCTCATGCTGATTGAGGAAGGTAAAATTGATACTACTCCTCTTATTACACATCGATTTCCGTTGAATGAGATTGAGGAGGCCTATCGTATCTTTGAAAACAAATTAGATGGAGTTATTAAAGTAGCTATATCAGGAAATAAATAAAAATAGAATTTGTGTATGAAGCATATACTTATAGTAAGTAATAATGATATGTGCCGCAGTCGTATGGCACAGGAAATTTTGAACTCCTTCGGTAGAGGGATGAAGATTAGTACTGCCGGTATTTTGGCTGGAAATTCTGTCCCTGACGTTGTTTGCCAAGTGATGGAACAAAATGGATATGACTTTTCGCGTAGAAAGCCCTGTGACGTTGCGACATATGCCCAACAGACGTGGGATTATGTCATTACCCTTTGTTCGGAAGCGGAGGAAGTGCAAAAGGAAATGCAGGGGGTAGTGAGAAAATACGTTTCTTTCAACTTTACAGATCCCTTTCAGGGAGGAATTCATGTAGAAGATGAGCAGGAAGAACGGGTTAGGGCACTATATGACATCATGCATAAAGAACTGTATGAGTTCTTTCGAAGTGAATTGATGGAAAAGTTGTTACCTCGCTGTTCCTGTGGCGCAAATACGTATTGTAGGTGTGAGTAGGAATATAAGTAAAATCATATATGTACATCATCCGGTGATGGTGGCAGATCTGTGTCATTTTGAACGCGAAGTTGCCAGAAAGCAATAGCGGATGCGGCGGCTACATTGAGAGAATCGACACCGTTTGCCATAGGAATGCGGACTACATAGTCCGCCTCATTGATTGTTTCGTTTTGAAGACCATCCCCCTCTGTTCCCATTACGATGGCTAACTTGGGTTCGGTTGCTAAGATAGGATTATCGATAGAGATTGATTTCTCCGTGAGTGCCATAGCGACTGTACGGAAACCCTGTTTACGCAACTCATTGGGAGAACCGTCCAACCAAGTCCATGGTATCAGGAAGACAGAACCCATCGAAACCCTGACTGCACATCGGTTTAACGGATCACAAGAATTGCGTGTTAATAATATAGCATCTATTCCCAAGGCGGCTGCGGAACGGAAGATGGCTCCGATATTAGTAGCGTCTACCACGCCCTCAATGACTACGATCCGCCGGGCTTTCCGGCACACCTCCTCTACACTTGGTAGTGCCCGACGACGCATGGCACAGAGGACACCGCGCGTCAGTGTATATCCGGTCAATGTGGCAAGTAACTTTCTTTCACCGGTATAGACAGGTATATCACCACAACGTTCAATGATGCCAGCGGCATCACCAGTGATATGCTTCTGTTCACACAAGAGGGCTAAAGGCTCATAACCAGCATTCAGAGCTACATGGATAACTTTGGGGCTTTCTGCAATAAGCAATCCCTTATCAGGCTCGATACGATTCCGTAATTGAGCTTCGGTGAGGGTACTGAATATTTCTACTCCGGAGTCTGTTAAGGATGATATTTCTATAATGGGCATAGTGATTTCTTTAAACGATCTATTTTATTGCAGCAATGATAGTATGCGCTTCTTACTTACCGATGCAAAAATGTTGAAAGATATTTTGAAGTACCATATCATTCGTAACCTCACCCGCTATGTCCGAAATGAAGAAGATACACTCTCGTATGTCTTGCGAAAGAAAATCCCCGGAAATCTGCGAATCAAGTCCGTTTTGTACTCTATGAATAGCTTCCAAAGCTTTGTTTAAAGCTTCGTAATGTCTTACGTTTGTCACAATAATATCATTCTGTGTCACTGTAGGCAAGTGTGCGGCATCAATAAGCATTTTTTGTAGCTCACTTGTATTCTTCCGTTGTTTGGCCGAGATGAAAATAGATTCCGTAGATTCTTTGGGGAAGTCTTTTAATAAAGATAATACATTCTCTTTCTGTTTATCTTCAATCAAATCAGCCTTATTGAATACAACAATCAAATGTTTTCCTTCGCAACGTGGAATTATTTTCTCCGATAACTGTTCAATTTGAGAAGCGGCATTCACAGCATCTACCATCCAAAGAACAATCTCCGCCTGATCCAACTTCTGAAAAGTACGTTCAATACCCAAACTTTCAATCGTGTCATTGGTTTCCCGGATTCCGGCGGTATCAATGAACCGGAAAGTGATTCCTCCGATATTGACAGTATCTTCGATTACATCACGTGTTGTCCCGTGAATATCACTGACAATGGCTTTATCCTCATTCAATAATACATTCAGTAAAGTCGATTTTCCGGCATTTGTTTCACCGATGATAGCTACGGGAACACCATTCTTAATGGCGTTGCCGACACTAAATGAATGAGCCAACCGCGAAATGACCTGTTCAATTTCATCTGCCAGTTTCCTTAATGCCGAACGATCGGCAAATTCCACATCCTCTTCGCTGAAATCCAACTCCAATTCAATCATGGAAGTGAAATTCAACAACTTGTTGCGTAGATCTGTCAGCTCTTTACTGAATCCACCCCGCATCTGGCTCATTGCCAATCGGTGAGTGGCAGCAGATGAAGAAGCAATCAAGTCCGCCACAGCTTCTGCCTGACTTAAATCCATTTTTCCATTGAGGAAAGCACGTTGCGTATATTCTCCCGGCTGGGCCATGCGGCAACCGTTTTTAATAAGCAACTGCATTACCTGTTGAAGAATATAAGTGGAACCATGACACGTGATTTCCGTACTGTCTTCTCCCGTATACGAATGAGGAGCACGGAAAAGGCTGACGAGCACTTCATCAATCATCTCGTCTCCGTCATAAATACGCCCGAATGTCAAAGTATATGGTTTCTGTTCGCTCAATAATTTGCCAGCTTTGGCTGGCTTGAAGATGCTGCCGGTAATAGAAATAGCTTCCGGACCGGAAACGCGGATGCTTCCGATAGCACCGCCTTGAGCGGTAGCGATGGCGCAGATAGTATCTTGAATCATTATTTTTTCTTTTTGGATGAGCAAAGATAATTGTTTCTAAGTAAAAAACAGAAAATTGAGCACAACTTGTGTTTTATTTGTTTATATTTGCTGCCGTGCAGTAGTGGTACACCAAACAAAATAAAACAATAATGCTTATGGAACCAGCGATTAATTTATATTCTTCCAATGAAAAGAGTGAACTCATACGAGAGAACTCACAAGAAATACTTTCTGTCCTTGCAGCTCATCAAATAGCTTTGTGGGAATATGATATCATTACGGGTAAATGCTCCTTTTCAAGCGATTATTTTTCTACACTGGGATTAAAGGATGCCGGGATCATTTTTGAAGATATAGATGATTTCTATCGGTTTGTTCATCCGGAAGATATTGAATTCTATAAACAAGCCTTTGCAGAAATGCTTTCATCAGACTCTAAGACCTCACAAATTAGAGTTCGTTGTATAAGTGAACAAGGGAAAGTAATTTGGCTGGAAGATCATTTTCTGTCTTACAAAGAGAGTTGCGAAAGTCATCCGGGTAAACTGCTGGCATATACGGTGAACGTCACTTCACAATGCGAAAAGGAGCAACATATCAAATATCTGGAAGAGTATAATCGCAAAATAATTGAAGCATTGCCGGAATTCATTTTTATTTTTGATGATAATTTCTTTATTACCGATGTCCTGATGGCACCGGGAACGATATTGCTTCACCCTGTGGAAGTGCTACGCGGAGCAGATGGACGATCTATTTATTCACCGGAGGTTAGCGACTTGTTTATTTGTAACATTCGCGAGTGCCTGCAAGACGGACAGTTGAAAGAAATAGAATATCCGGTTGAAGTGGATGGCGGTGTACATTATTTTCAGGCGCGTATCGCTCCTTTTGAAGGGAACAGAGTGTTGGCATTGATACATGATATTGGAGATCGCATTCTGCGTTCGCAGGAATTGATTGAAGCCAAACGTCGTGCGGAGGATGCTGATAAGATGAAGTCGGTTTTCCTAGCGAATATGAGCCATGAGATTCGTACTCCGTTGAATGCTATTGTTGGCTTCTCGGAGATTATTGCGGTGACGGAGGGTGAAGAAGAGAAAAGGGAGTATCTGGAGATTATCCAGAGAAATAGCAACCTGTTACTGCAGTTGATTAATGATATTTTAGACCTTTCTCGTATTGAATCCGGCAAATCGGAAATGCATTTCCAGCAGGTTGAGATTGCAGGACTAGTGGAAGAAGTGGAAAAAGTGCACCAGCTGAAGATGAAGTCGAATGTAGAATTGAAAGTGATTCGTCCCGAAGGAGAATACTGGACTTCTACTGATCGTAACCGTGTGATGCAGGTATTGTTCAATTTCTTGTCGAACGCGATTAAAAATACGGAAAAGGGAAGTATAACTTTAGGCTTGAAACATGAAGGACCCTGGCTGAAACTGTATGTCAGCGATACGGGTTGCGGTATATCCAAAGAGAAACTCCCTCAAATTTTCACCCGGTTTGAGAAACTGAATGATTTTGTGCAAGGCACCGGATTAGGGCTTTCAATTTGTAAAAGCATTGTAGAACGACTGGGCGGCCGTATCGAGGTAACTTCAGAATTGGGGCAGGGGAGTACGTTTGCACTCTATTTGCCTTATCAGGAAGTACCGAAAGAAGTTGCTGAAAGAAGCCTCTCACATAAGAAGAACGTCGATGAGGATAAACGTAAAAAGATATTGGTGGTAGAAGACATTGAGTCGAACTTTGTCCAACTTAATATTCTTCTGAATAAGGAATATATTATTTCATGGGTACGCAACGGACAGGAAGCCATCAATAGTTTTATCCGCGAAAAGCCGGATTTGATTCTGATGGATATTCGTATGCCGATCATGGACGGTATTCAAGCCACTGAAAAGATCCGTACTATTTCTCTGACTGTGCCTATTATTGCAGTGACCGCGTATGCTTTCTATACTGAACAGCAACAGGCTATTCAGGCAGGATGCAACGCTGTTATCTCAAAGCCCTATTCTTTGGAAAGGTTGAAAGAGACAATAGAATCTTATATCGGATAATTAATTTTCTAAAAGAGAACTAACATTCTGAATGTTGTAGTGTTATTTATTATATAGTAGTAACATTATAATATATTAGAATATGGAGAAAGTGAAAAAGATAGTCCTTATCGGGGCAAGCGGCTTTGTGGGCTCTGCCCTTCTGAATGAAGCATTGAATCGTGGTTTCGAGGTTACGGCAGTGGTTCGTCATCCGGAAAAGATAAAGATAGAGAATGAAAATCTGAAAGTGGTGAAAGCCGATGTCTCCGCGCTTGATGAAGTGGCTGCCGTTTGTAAGGGTGCAGATGCTGTTATTAGTGCATTCAATCCGGGATGGAATAATCCTGATATATACGATGAAACAATCAAAGTTTATCTGACCATTATTGATGGAGTGAAGAAAGCGGGTGTTAATCGTTTTTTGATGGTGGGCGGTGCCGGTTCTTTGTTTATCGCTCCGGGCTTGCGTCTGATGGATTCCGGTGAAGTACCCGAAAATATATTGCCGGGAGTGAAAGCTCTAGGAGAGTTTTATCTGAACTTTTTAAAGAAAGAAAAGGAAATAGACTGGGTATTTTTCTCTCCGGCAGCGGATATGCGTCCGGGAGTACGTACAGGACGTTATCGGTTGGGAAAAGATGATATGATTGTAGATATTGTAGGAAACAGCCATATCTCTGTTGAAGATTATGCCGCCGCCATGATTGATGAACTGGAATATCCGAAACACCACCAGGAGAGATTTACGATTGGTTATTAATAAAAAAACAATGGCTTGAATCCACACATATTATCAGTGAAAGATTCAAGCCATTATACATTCTTTTAATTGCAATTTTATTCTTTCGATTACAATTTAACTCTCCTGAATATAGATTTATATCCTGTCAAGTACTGTCTTAATTAGCGTATCGATTGTATTCTTATATCCGGTGTTGGCCTCTTTGATAAGTCGGTTGGCTATCACCATGCAGACGGTCATTGCCTTGTGTCCCATCAACCGGCTAAGTCCTGCCAAAGCCGAACTTTCCATTTCGAAGTTGGTAATTTTGTAACCTTTATATTCGAACGCTTCAATCTTATCATTCTGTTTCGGGTCTGCTAACGGGATACGAAGTTCACGTCCTTGAGGACCGAAGAAACCTCCGGCAGCGATTGTCACTCCACGTACCATGTCGTCTTTGGCGATCCGGTCAATCAATTCTTCATTGGCATCAATGACGTAAGGAGCAGGAGCGCACATATTTCCCGACCAACCCATGTGATTGAGGAAAGCACGTTCGAAAGGCAAATCGCATACGGCATTACGTCCGGCATAGAAATTCAGTAACCCGTCGAAACCGATGGACTTTTGCGAACATACAAAAGTTCCGACAGGCGTATTGGGTTGTAGGCCGCCACATGTGCCGATACGCACTAATTCCAGTTGGCGGAACTGATCCTTTTCTTCACGGGTGACAAAGTCGATATTGGCGAGTGCATCTAATTCATTCATTACGATGTCGATGTTATCGCAACCGATTCCTGTAGAGACTACCGTAATCCGTTTACCTTTGTAAGTACCCGTGATGGTTTTGAATTCGCGGCTTTCCACTTCACATTCTTTGTTTTCGAAATGAGAAGCTACGAGTGCTACACGTCCGGGGTCACCTACTAGGATTACTTTATCTGCCAACCATTCGGGTTTTACGTGAAGATGGAATACTGAACCGTCTTCATTGATTATCAATTCAGAGGATGGAAAGTACTTTTTCATGTCATTGAAAGGTTTTAGTTTTATAATAGGATTGTATCTATAAATAGAAACGCCGGAACCGGATTTAAGTTCAGAAGAAGTCTCTTTCTTTTTCCATAGAAAAGGAGAGAACGTCTTGCGACTGAAATGAAATCGGATTCCGGCGTTTGTGAACGATTATTTGCTCAATGGCTGATTGCCAGCATTGCCTGTTGTCGGCTTGGCGATATTCTCACGCATGGAAGTATCAGCTTCGATATTCTTCATGCGATAATAATCCATGATGCCTAAGTTTCCACTGCGGAAAGCTTCAGCCATTGCTTTAGGAACTTCAGCTTCTGCTTCAATCACTTTGGCACGAGCTTCCTGTGCTTTTGCTTTCATTTCCTGTTCGGAAGCTACTGCCATAGCACGGCGCTCTTCAGCTTTTGCCTGTGCAATATTCTTATCTGCATTAGCCTGATCGATTTGCAGAGCCGCACCGATGTTCTTACCTATGTCGATGTCCGCAATATCAATAGACAGAATCTCGAAAGCAGTTCCTGCGTCCAGACCTTTACGAAGTACAAGTTTAGAGATAGAATCCGGATTCTCCAATACCGATTTATGGTTTTCAGAAGAACCGATAGACGAAACGATACCTTCACCTACACGGGCAAGGATCGTATCTTCACCTGCACCACCGACCAGCTGGCGGATATTGGCACGTACTGTAACACGAGCCTTAGCTATCAACTGGATACCGTCTTTCGCAACAGCCGTTACAGGAGGAGTATCAATCACTTTCGGGTTTACAGACATCTGTACAGCTTCGAATACGTCACGTCCTGCCAGGTCGATAGCAGTAGCCATCTGGAAAGGCAATTCGATGTTGGCTTTCGATGCCGATACTAAGGCGTGAACTACCTTTTCTACGTGTCCGCCAGCCAGATAATGGGCTTCCAGTTCGTCGCGGGTGATATTTTTCAGACCGGCTTTGTGGGCTTCGATCATTCCCGGAACGATGATATACGGCGGAACGTTACGTATACGCATTAAGAATAGTTGTATCAGCGAGATGTTAACTCCCGAAACTTTAGCCGACAACCAAAGGAAGAACGGCACGTAATGGAAAAATATTATCAAGAAGATAATACCTCCGGCTATCAGAAAGATAGGCAAGTAGAAAGATGATTCCATTGATGTTTTTATTAAGTGAATATTATTCTTTGTGTTTCTCAACCATGATTGTACCGTCGGTGATCCGGCTTACGATTATCGGAGTCTTCTCATTGAGGAACCCGTCTATTGACTTTACCTCTACAATTTTTCCGTTAATCTCGGCATAACCGATTTGTGCCAGGCGGGTAGTACTGATTCCTATATCACCCACTTTGACGCTATCTTCTGCGCTACGGTCTACTTTTGAATCGATATCTTTTTTCAACGCCAGTTTGTCCAGCATTTTCGATCGCATAAACCAAATCAGTGATCCGATACAGGCAACCGCTGATATGCCAAGAGTGACAAATCCTCCTGCCATACCTAAATTGGTGAATGCATAGTAGTTGGCATACAGGATGCAAACCAATGCAGAAATTCCGGCCAGACTAATGCCCGGGATGACGAACAGTTCTACCAGAAACAGTATGACTGCGGCAATAATGAGAACGGCGATAATGAGTATATCCATAGTTCAGAGTTATTATTTATTTTGTTTTTTCTGCATTACGTACATTCACTTCGAGAGCATCGAGTTCTTCGGACATTTGCAGTATCCGCTTTTCGAGGTCGAGAATGGCAGGAGCCATTTTGGCTTTTCCCTGTTGGTTGGCACCGGCATATTGTTGACGAAGGCCGTTCAGCTTTTCTTCTTGTTGATAATAGTCTTTTTCCATCTGCTGATAGCGTTGGAAAAGTGTCTTGGCTTTTGCGGATTTAAAGTCGCTCATCAGATAGTAAGTCGTATGGTCGTCAATGACAAACTCAAAGTCCATGGCACGGCGTTCTTTGGGCTTATGACTGATAGCAGCTTTCAATCGTTGCAGTGCTTCGGTAACCGCTTGTTTATCCTTCCAGGTTTCTTTCAGCGAATGAATCTGTGCCAGACGAATGATCTCTTGCTGCTCCATTGCTTCATAATTATAAGTCTGTTTGGAAGTGTTAGGGATGAATACATAAATACATATCTTTCCTTCCGGTTGGAAACGGTCGGAAGCAAACCATCCGAGGTTGTTGTATTCATCGATGACGTACATATAATCGTTGTACGGCGAGTTGAACGGCATACCCACATTTTCCGGAACAAGATAAGTGTCGGTATTCGTGTTGTAGCGAGTGACAAAAATATCATAGCCACCCAATCCCTCGCCATCGCTGGCGTAATAAACGGTGACTCCATCCGATAGAACAAACGGATAATTCGCATTCCCGGAAGCATTGATACTACCCGGTAACGGACGTCCGTCACTCCATTCATTCAACAACTTGTTCTTTGAAAAGATATCAAGATTACCTTTCTCGCCCTTTTCGCTATAATAAATTTTATTTCCGATTTCTGTTTCATAAACAGTTCCCGGATGATCTCCTTCTGTCTTGAAGAATTCATTGAAAGTAAACAGTTTGCCCGATTCTTCGCTGATCTTGTAAGCGTTCAGGAAAGTTGCTTTGTCCACAACGAAACTGTCGATGATACATACTTCCTCAACCCCCTTCAACATACGAAGGTCAGATTTGCTTTTCTCCAGAAGTTTCTCCGCTTCTTCCGTCGGTTTCTTGCGTTTACTTAAGTCTGCGATGTATTCTTCAAAGCAGTTCACTGCGTCTTCAAAGCGGTACGTCTCATTATATGCTTGTCCCAAATAGAGTTGTCCACCGGTGATACGTTTCTTTACCGCTATTTCAAGAGGTTTCACCGCCTCTTCCGCCTCTCCGGTTTTCAGGCAACATACGCCATACCAATAATTATAATTCCCGTTCGACGGTTGTGATTTAGTATACTTCTTAAAAACTGGTTTGGCTTGTTCGTACTCACCTTTGGTAAATAAGGTGCGTGCCTGTTCCAACGTTTGTGCAGAGACTTCGCAAAGGAAGAGGCTGCAAATTAAAAATAGAATATATTTTCCTTTCATCGTTTTGAGCGTTTATGAGTGACGGGTAGATTGAAAACATCGCTGCTTTCGGGCACCGGTCCATTTATCAATTGTTCAAAAGTACAAATTTATTAGAAATAAACCCTTTTTCAGTGATTCTATTATGTTAATTCTTCTTTAAATCATTCTTTTCGCTTACTTTTGCAGCCGATTTTTAAAGATATGACACAATTTACGGAAGAAGAGAAAACCATTCGCCGCATTGAACGGCGGTTTAGCAAAGGAGTGGTGCAATATGGATTGATAGAAGAAGGAGACAAAATCCTTATCGGACTATCGGGAGGAAAAGATTCGTTGGCGCTTGTGGAACTGTTGGGGAGACGCGCACGTATCTATAAACCTCGCTTTTCTGTCGTTGCCGTCCATGTAGTGATGAAGAATATTCCTTATCAGAGTGATACGGAATATTTGAAAGCGCACTGTGAGACGTATGGAGTTCCCTTTGTGCAGTATGAGACAGCTTTTGATCCTGCTACCGACACACGTAAATCTCCCTGCTTCCTCTGTTCATGGAACCGTCGGAAAGCCCTGTTCACAGTTGCCAAGGAACACGGATGCAATAAAATCGCTCTCGGTCACCATATGGATGATATTTTGGAAACTTTATTGATGAATATCACTTATCAGGGAGCTTTCAGTACAATGCCGCCCCGGTTGATGATGAAGAAGTTTGATATGACAATTATTCGTCCGATGTGTCTGGTCCATGAAGCTGATTTGGTAGAATTGGCAGCTTTGCGTCATTATCAGAAGCAAGTGAAGAATTGTCCTTATGAATCGCAGTCCAGCCGGAGTGATATGAAAGGAATTTTACGGCAGTTGGAAGCGATGAACCCGGAAGCTCGTTATAGCCTTTGGAGCAGTATGACTAATGTACAGGAGGAATTATTACCAGATAAAATAGATTAATTTGAATAGATTGTTATGAAAGGATTCTATACCATTTTGTTACTGATTGTATCTAATGTCTTTATGACATTTGCTTGGTACGGACATTTAAAGATGAAACAGGAGTACAGTTGGTTCGCAGCTCTTCCGCTGATTGGTGTGATTGCGTTCAGCTGGGCGATCGCCTTTTTTGAATATTCCTGTCAGATACCGGCCAATCGCATTGGCTTTATAGGCAATGGAGGCCCGTTTTCATTGATGCAACTAAAAGTCATTCAAGAGGTAATAACACTTGTTATTTTTACAGTGTTCACTACCATCTTCTTTAAAGGTGAGGCTTTACATTGGAATCATCTGGCTGCATTTATTTGTCTGATTGCAGCAGTGTATTTCGTGTTTATGAAATAGATATTTGCCAATTGAATAGAGGTTCTGTTTTACTCAAGTAGAACCTCTGTTTGTATAATATATATATTACGGAGTAGTTATGTATTTTTTCATTCCCTCCGTATAATAAGTCTTGAACTCTCCATTTTCTCCACTATAAATAAAGTAGGCGTCAATCGTTGTATCCGCTTTGCAGAAAGCTTCCGCTTCTTCCAGTCCCATCACCATGAAGGCGGTGGCAAGGGCGTCGGCAGTCATACAGTCTTTGGCGATTACCGTAGAGGACAAGATATTGTGTTGTACCGGATAGCCAGTTCTAGGGTCAATCGTATGGGCGTATTTCTTCCCATCCTTATAATAATAATTGCGATAGTTTCCGGAAGTAGCCAAGCCTAAATCTGTTATCTCAAGAATTGTCTGTAAGTCTTGGTTTACGGCCAGTGAATCGTCGATGGGCTTATTGATTCCAATGCGCCATAAGCCTTTGGAAGGATTTTTCCCTTTCACTACCACCTCGCCGCCTATATCTACCATATAGTTTTTTATTCCCTTACGGTCGAGCAGTTGTGCAATTACGTCTACCGAATACCCTTTGGCCACGGCACTACAACTTAACATAGTACGAGGATCCTGTTTGATAACTTTGCCGTTATCCATTTTCACTTTTTCATATCCGGTGATTTGTAACAGACTGTCTATCATTAATGAATCAGGAAAAGCACCTTTTTTGAAACCGAATCCCCAAGCATTGGCAAGAGGGGCTACTGTAATGTCGAAAGCACCCTTTGTCTCGCGGGAAATTTCCATCGAGCGATGGAAGCATTTCTGGAAAAAACTATCAGTCACCAGCTCTTCATTGCGGTTGACGCGACTGATAACAGAACTGTCATTGAATGGCGATAAAGATTGGTCGAAGCGTTTTAGTTCAGCTTCTATTTCCGGTTTTAAGTCACCGTCATGCTGATAAGTAATTTTATATACTGTCCCAAACACCAAACCTTTGACACTGTAATAGCCAACTTGTTGATTATGTCTGACTAATATCCAGATAGTTGCCAAAATCAGGAAAGCCAGCCAAAGGAAACTTTTTTTTGTTTTCATACGCTCTTCTATTTGATGAGAAAACTCGTTTTATTGAAGAAATAAATGTTCAATTAATATCTTTAGTCCGATAATGACTAGAATGATACCTCCCCATAACTCTGCTTTCAGTTTCCGGGCGATGCCGCAGCCACATTGGATACCAAAGATCAGACCGATGAGTGACATGACAAATGAAACAAACCCGATGATGCTGATAGGAGGAAGGATTTCGGTATAGTCCTGAACTCCCAGAAAGGCAAAGGAAATGCCGATTGCCAATGCATCAATACTTGTGGCTATTGCCATAGTCAATACCACTTTCGGATTTGCCGGATTGAACAGTTTACAACATTCTTCTTCTTTGAAAGATTCTAAAATCATTCGTCCGCCTAAGAAGGCAAGGATCGCGAAAGCAATCCAATGGTCTACACTTTCTATAAGATGACTGAATGTCTTTGCACACATCCATCCGATAAATGGCATGATTGCCTGAAAAAAGCCGAAAGCAAAAGCCATGATTAGCATGGGTTTCCAACGGGTACGTTTCAAAATAATACCGCTTGCAATTGAGACAGCGAAACAATCCATCGCCAGACCTATTGCAAGCAGCCAAATCTCTAGTCCTGTCATTGTATTCTAAAGAGGCAATTTATAAATAAGGGAATAAGTGATTCCCATGTTATTTGATTTAAACTTTCCGTAACCGGGCACGTACCATGGGTCTCCATATTCTCCGGTAGATGCTTTGGTTTTGTATTTCATACGTACCGACCACCCCATGTTGAAGTTTTTGTAAATACGTACTTTGACGCCTAAAACGATTTCCAGCCATTGCACCGATCCTTTCATACCCAGATGGCTGAATGGCACACTTCCTCCCCAATAACCGTCTTCCAAACTGGGGTTACCTATTACATCTCCCCAGATAGGATCATCTGCCGGCATTGTGGAAACATCATATTTAAATGAACTGAATGCATAGCGAAGTCCTGCATACAAGTAGCTATTCTTCTCTTTTTTCTTTGCCATGGTGTTGTAGTCCACACCGATTCGGAAGAATGGGGCCATTTTGCTCTTATAGTGTATGCCTGTTTCGCTCCAGGTATCTGTTCCTCCCATACCAAACTCAATAGTAGGGATGAATTTATTCTTGAGGTTAACGGCTACGCTGACTTCAGAACTCATAAAGTCGCCTCCCAGCAGCTTGCTTCCAACGCCATATAAATCCACACCGACATACGTACCATTGTAGAGCGGAATGGTATCTATCTCGGCAACCTCTTTTTTCTTCTGATCTCTTTTGGGCGTTTGCGCCGGACGTTGCTGTTGTGCCAGCAACGGAAGCCCAATGCAAAAGAGCAGAAGCAGACTAATTAGTCGTTTCATCAGGTGTGCGTTCTGGCCGATAATTATAGAATATCTGCAAGTTCTCGATTTCATTTGTATTGGCTTCTTTATTTTTTATATGAAGAGAATCTATCTGGTCCGGCTGCCCGTTGCCATAGGGAGGAGGGTTACCCGGTCTTCCCGGTTTTCCAAATTTAGCGCTGATTATATTTTGTTTCATCATATAACCACATTCCATGGACTGGAAATAAGGAGTATTTTGTTGTACAATGTATAATGTGTCAAAATCTTTTTCTCTACGTTTGGGATCGTATCTGAATATGAACACAGTAGTGTCACTTGTGTATCGTAGTGGTAACATCAGGGTATGCACATTCTTTTCATTGTTCAGAATGATAGAGTCGGTGCCTAATGCTGTGATTGTTAATGAATCAAGCGTGTCTTTTAATGCAATAGTAGGGTTATCCGGATTAATGGTATATATTGTGCAGTACATCATCGGACGTCCTGCCAATGAGCAATCGTTCTCATCCGAGCAGGCACTGTGTAAGCTGACTGCACCGCCAATGATAGTCAATATGAGAAAGATACGAATTAAATTCTTCATAGTCAGTTTATTGAATGTGAATCAAATTTTCTTTTCTATCTGATAGTTATTCCGTTCCGGTGCATTGCGCGAGATGAGTTCGCCAAGGAATCCGGCTAAGAATAATTGCGTACCTATAATCATTGCCGTAAGTGACAAATAGAAATAGGGAGAGTCGGTCACCAGTCGGTAGGGGAGACCGTTGTACATGGCATATAGTTTACTGGCACCTACGATGATGACAGAAATCATTCCTATCAGAAACATCAATGATCCCAACAGTCCGAAGAAATGCATCGGCTTGATGCCGAATCTGGAGAGGAACCAAAGAGAGAGTAAATCCAGATACCCGTTTACGAAACGGTTCAGTCCGAATTTTGTTGTGCCGTATTTACGCGCCTGGTGGTGTACCACCTTTTCACCGATTTTCTTGAATCCGGCGTTCTTTGCCAAATAAGGTATATAACGATGCATCTCACCGTACACTTCGATATGTTTTACGACCTCTTTGCGATAGGCTTTCAATCCGCAGTTGAAGTCGTGCAGGTTTTTGATGCCTGATACTTTGCGGGCAGTAGCATTAAACAACTTGGTGGGCAGTGTTTTTGAAATAGGATCATATCTCTTTTGCTTCCAGCCGGATACCAGGTCGTAGCCATCCTTTGTAATCATCCGGTAAAGTTCGGGGATTTCGTCTGGGCTATCTTGTAGGTCCGCATCCATCGTTATGACTACGTTTCCTTCCGCTTCAGCGAATCCACAGTAGAGTGCAGGTGATTTACCGTAGTTACGGCGGAATTTGATACCTTTTACATGTTCCGATTGAGCTTTAAACTTTTCGATCACTTCCCATGAATGGTCGGTACTTCCATCGTTAACGAAAATCACTTCGAATGAGAATCCGTTGGCTTGCATTACCCGTTCTATCCAAGCATAGAGTTCGGGTAGTGACTCTTCTTCATTGAATAATGGGATTACAACTGATATATCCATTTTTTTATTACTAATTACTTACGAATTATAAATTACGATTGAGACACTCCGTCATTTTCCGGTTTGGCCTTTTTCATTACCATCAATGCGGTGGGAATGGCCAGGATACTTCCCCAAAATACATCCCATGACAATAGTTGCATGGTGATATTGATGGAAGTAAGTGAACGGGCGGTATCTATTGTTTCTTTTATAACTTCTTTGTTTTCTATCAGAGCCGGGGTGTTGGTCATCAGTTCGTCCCACAACTGGATGTAAGAGTTGATGATAAATCCATGATCGATGAATTGGAAATAGGCGTAGTGAGCCACAGCTACCAGCAGAGAAGCAAACATATACATAAATATGGTAAAGAGCATGGCATGTGAAAATTGGATACTTCCTCCGCAAATCTTATCCCGGTACATTTTCGCATAGTGATATCCGATGAAAGGTACGGACAATGTCAGGATTACAAATAAAAGCGAAAGGAAAGGTATGTGGAATCCCAGCGGAAATAATATGAACTTCAATATCCAGTAGATTCCCATATACGTGCCAAAATGCATGGCATATTTTTGTAAATAGCTTCTGTTCTCTGTCATCTTCATTTATAAATTGCGCACAAAGGTACAAATAATATCGGTTGGTAGGGGAAATCTGGTTGTTAAAGTTAATAAAGCAGAGGAAGTTGTTGTCTGAATATTTTTTTGCAATTTTAATTGCCTGAAATGTAGCCTGTTAGTCTTTTGTTAGTAAAAAAGTTGTCTGCAGCTATTGCAGAATACATAAAAATGTCTACCTTTGCAACCGCAAAACGGGTAAGTCCTATACGGCCAGCTCCCTTCGAATCCTCCAGGGCTTGA
>ERZ773130.356-NODE-356-length-57883-cov-134.585564_pt1 | contig 57883 bp, 35 predicted proteins | sample MGYA00511919_ERZ773130 | MGnify/ENA primary metagenome ERZ773130 (study PRJEB29015, sample SAMEA2737851) | human gut metagenome | biome: human gut; feature: human-associated habitat; material: faeces | place: China | collected 2012 ...
TCTTTGATGGCGTGGAAAAGGCTCAGTCTGATTTCACGCCACACAAAGTAGTGCCATGCCAGCAGCCAGCCTACGTTAATGGCAATGTAGACTTTAATCATGCACTGTATGCCGTAAGGATAAAGCAGGTACATGACGACGAGTTGGCTGACTCCTTGTGCGATGGTATTCCACATGAACAAGTTGGATTTTCCTTTGCTGATAAGCAAGTTGGTATAGAGACTGGTTACGGGCAGGAAAGCACCTCCTATGGCCAGCAGTTGCAGGATATTGGCACTGGGAAGCCATTTGCTTCCGATAGTGAGTGTAATCATTTCCGGAGCAATAAGTGACAAGCCAAGCATGACCGGAAAAGAAATGAATGCCGTGAAACGAAGCATCTTACGGAAAATGCGGCACTGGCGTTCGCTGTCGTCGGCTACCTGGCGTAATACCGGAAGGGCTACGCTGCTTACCATTCCTGTAATCAGCGAGTGACCCATCAAATTCCATTTGTTGGCCTGATTGAACTGTCCGACCTCCCGCTCTGAGTAATAGCGTCCTAAAATAATGGAAAACAGGTTGTTGTTGATGTGATTGAAAATGTTGGTCAGCAGAAGTTTGCTACTGAAACTGACCATGCTTTTCAGCGGTCGGAAATCAAACTGGAGAGTCGGTCGCCAGGGAGAGAAATACAGGTAACACAGATTAATGACAGATACATATACGATGCTTTGCGTGGCAATACCCCAGTAAGAGTAGCCTAACAATGCCATTGCTACTCCCGTGCATCCTGATACCACCAGTGCAATGATACTGGATAAAGCTTTCTGCTTCACCATCAGGTTGCGAAATAAGTAAGCACTGTGAGGGATTCCCAGACTAGCAATAAAGAACCCGATAAATGAGTAACGTGCCAATGGAATCAGTTCATCGTTACGATAAAAATCCGCAATCAGTGGTGCACATCCGGCCAAGATGAGGTAGAGTGTAAGACTCAGTCCACTACAGAACCAGAACACCGCATTGTAATCCTGGTGACTGATTTCCTTTTTGTTGACCAACGCTGCGGTGAACCCGCTTTCTTGTAAAGAGCCGGCTATCAGTGAGAAAATGCTCAGCATCCCTACCATTCCGTAATCACTGTCGTTCAGGATACGGGCAGTAATGATGCCGAATGCCAGATTCAGCACCTGCATGGCCCCATTGTTGATTCCTCCCCAGAGCAATCCTTTGGCCGTTTTTTCTTTTAAAGAGTTTTCGGGCATTCTTGTTTCTTATGGAACAGACGACGCAGACCTCCGTTGTGTATCAACGGAAATCTGCGTGCGTGTGTAAAAATAGAATGAAGGAGAGCAAAGGTTATTTTACTTCGCTTCCTGGTTTTACTTCGTTCAAAGTAGTGGTAACGGACAGTGAACCGTCAAAGTTTTCTGCACTGAGAATCATACCCTCGCTCACCAGACCGTTCTTGAACTGACGAGGAGCTAAGTTTGCGATAAACAGCACTTGCTTGCCTACCAGATCTTCCGGTTTGTAATGCTGAGCAATACCGCTGACGATGGTACGGTTTTCCAGTCCGTCGGCAATCTTGAATTTCAGCAGCTTCTTCATCTTAGGTACGCTTTCGCATTCCAATACAGTACCTACACGGATGTCGAGTTTCTCAAATTCTTCGAAAGCAATGGTCGGTTTAATCGGATTAGCCTTGTAATTGGCTGCTTCGTTGGCCTTCTTGGTGGCCAGCAATTTATCTACCTGTGCCTGAATGACGTCGTCTTCAATCTTTTCGAACAACAATTCAGGCTTGTTCAGCTGATGGCCTTCTGCCAGTAAGTCTGTACGTCCCAGTTGTTCCCAGTCGAAGCTTTCCATGTTCAGCATCTTGCGCAGTTTTTCAGAACTGAACGGCAGGAACGGTTCAAAAGCAATAGCCAGGTTGGCAACCAACTGCAATGAAATGTTCAGGATGGTAGCCACACGTGCCATGTCGGTCTTAGCCAGTTTCCATGGTTCTGTATCTGCCAGGTATTTGTTTCCGATGCGGGCCAGGTTCATGGCTTCTTTTTGCGCATCGCGGAATTTGAACACGTTCAATAGTTTTTCTACTTCTTCTTTTACGTCGGCAAATTCCTTCAGTGTTTCACGGTCGTAGTCGTTCAATTCACCGCAAGCCGGAACCTTTCCATTGAAATATTTGTGAGTCAGCACCAATGCACGGTTTACGAAGTTACCGTATACGGCTACCAGTTCGTTGTTGTTACGAGCCTGGAAATCTTTCCAAGTAAAGTCGTTGTCCTTTGTCTCCGGTGCGTTGGCAGTCAGCACGTAGCGCAATACATCCTGCTTGCCAGGGAAATCCTGCAGGTACTCGTGCAACCATACTGCCCAGTTGCGTGAAGTTGAAATCTTGTCACCTTCCAGGTTCAGGAACTCGTTAGAAGGTACGTTGTCCGGAAGAATGTAGCTTCCTTCTGCCTTCAACATGGCCGGGAATACGATACAGTGGAACACGATGTTATCTTTTCCAATGAAATGAATCAGGCGTGTTTCAGGGTCTTTCCACCATTTCTCCCATGAATCGGGCAACAGTTCTTTTGTGTTAGAGATATAGCCGATAGGTGCATCGAACCATACATACAATACTTTTCCTTCTGCACCTTCTACCGGAACCGGAATACCCCAGTCAAGGTCGCGGCTCACGGCACGAGGCTGCAGCCCCATATCCAGCCAACTCTTGCACTGTCCGTATACATTCGGACGCCATTCCTTGTGATCTTCCAGAATCCATTTGCGCAACCAGCCTTCGTGTTTGTCAAGTGGCAAATACCAGTGTTTGGTTTCCTTCATGACAGGCTGGCTTCCGCTGATGGCACTTTTCGGGTTTATCAGTTCTGTAGGAGAAAGTGTACTTCCACATTTCTCGCACTGGTCGCCGTAAGCACCTTCTGCATGGCAGCGAGGGCATTCTCCCGTGATGTAACGGTCAGCTAAGAATGTGTGAGCTTCCTCGTCATAATATTGCATGGAAGTTTTTTCGATAAACTCATGCTTGTCATACAATTTACGGAAAAAGTCAGATGCTAACTGATGGTGAGTGGGTGAAGAGGTACGTCCGTACACATCGAATGAGATACCGAACTCTTTGAAAGAATCCTTGATGAGGGTATGATAACGGTCTACGATATCTTGTGGAGTTACGCCTTCTTTTTTGGCGCGGATAGTGATGGGCACTCCATGCTCATCCGAACCTCCGATAAAGAGCACGTCTTCTTTTTTCAGGCGCAGATAGCGCACGTAAATATCGGCCGGCACATAAACCCCTGCCAGATGGCCGATATGGACCGGACCGTTTGCGTATGGCAGAGCCGATGTAACGGTCGTTCGTTTAAAGTTCTTTTCCATATACGTATATAGTTTATTCTAAGTTGCAACCTTACGATGTGCAAAGATACGATTTATTTGGAAATTATTCTTTTTTGAGGCGTGCGAAGCGAATTTTTCGGGATGCGATAAAGCATAAAGTAAAATCTCTTGGAATAAAGTTACTTTTATTGGAGAGATTTTTATGTTTTCCATGAGGGAAACATAGGTTTCTCAATGCGGAACCGTATGTTTCTGGTTCGGAAAACGTAGGTTTCTCTGTGGGGAAACGTAGAAAATATAAAGGGATTCTTCAAAATGGGCAGAAATGTTCTATGTTTCATGTTCGTAAGCATGTTCCGTTTATTTCCGAATCTTATTAATAGATATTTTTAAGACTTAAAAATCAGTCTTTAAAAGTGATGAAGAGAAGAAAAATGCATATTTTTGTATTCGAAACTAAAATCCTTAAATAAATAGTATGAGAAAAATCGCTGGTTTTATTTGTTCATGGTTTAGCGTTTTCTTAATCAATATAGATTATAATTTTTAGTATGAGTGCCGTTGATTTCTGCAGAAACGGTTATTTCTTAAGATAAATATGTAAACTTTAAATTTGATACAATGAGACATTTGATTCTATGTAGTGTGATGTGGTTGTGTGGGCTGATGATGGCCGTAGGCCAGAATGTGCCACAAGTGATTCCTGCCTTGCAGCAGTGGAAATCGGCAAAAGGAAAACTGGTACTTCCAGAAACAGGGAAAGTGATTGTATCTTCGGATGAAGAAAATGAGCTGAAAGGAGAGGCCGAAATCCTGGCGCAGGACCTGAAGGAAATGTTTGGTTGGGAGTACAGCGTCGTAGTAGGAAAGAAAGAAAAAGGAACTGTCTATCTGACTTTGAGTAAGCCGGACAAAGCTTTGGGTGAAGAAGGGTACCGGATGAATATTCAGGGTGAGGTTACCATTGAGGCACCTACCTCCAAAGGTGTTTTCTGGGGTACGCGTACGTTACTTCAGATGATTCATAATCAACCGGAGGGATTGATGAAAGGACGGGCTACAGACTTTCCTTTGTATCCGAGCCGAGGATTTATGATTGATGTGGCTCGTAAGTTCTTTACGATGGACTATTTGCGTGATTATGTCAAGATTCTTTCGTTCTATAAACTGAATGAGTTGCAAGTACATTTGAACGACAATGGCTTTGTGGAATTTTTTGGAAATGACTGGAACAAAACGTATGCGGCTTTCCGTTTGGAAAGTGAACGTTTCCCAGGGCTGACAGCTAAGGACGGTTCTTATACAAAAGAGGAATTCCGTGATTTCCAGATTATGGCTGCACGTTATGGTATTAATGTGATTCCGGAGATTGATGTGCCTGCTCACTCATTAGCCTTTACACAATATAATCCGCGTCTGGCTGCTGATAATAAAGAATATGGTATGGACCATTTGGATTTATACAAACAAGAGGTGTATGATTTTGTGGATACCTTGTTCGATGAATATCTGTCGGGCGAGAATCCCGTGTTTGTAGGACCGGAGGTGCATATCGGTACAGATGAGTATAACCGGAAAGAATCAGAACAATTCCGTCACTTTACAAATCATTATCTTGATTTTGTATCGAAATACGGTAAGACTCCGCGTTTGTGGGGAAGCTTGAATGTGATGAAAGGAAATACACCTATTGATTTGAAGGGCAAAGTGGTGAGTGCATGGAACTATGATTGGATGGATGTGCAGACTTGTCTGGATGCGGGTGCCAAGGTCGTGAATTTGTGTGATGGACTGTTGTATCTGGTGCCTGCAGCACATTATTATTATGACTTCTTGAATTATCAGTGGCTGTATGAAAACTGGATGCCGGAGATGATGCGGATGGACGATCCGAAGATGACCGTACGTCATCCTAACTTCTTGGGTGCAATGCTGGCGGTTTGGAATGACCGTGTGGGTAATGGTATCAGTGAGCAGGATGTACATTACCGTACCTTCCCAGGCTTGCAGGTGGTGTGTGAAAAGATGTGGAAAGGTGAAAATGCAGATAAAGTGCCTTTTGAACAGTTCATGGCGCTTTGCGCTACTACTCCTGAGGCTCCGGGTGTAAACTTGTTGGCTAAGGTAGACAAGCAGACTACACTGATTGAAGCAGGAAAAGAAGTGACTTTGTCTGGTACAGAGGTTGTAACTACGGAAGTAGATGAAATAGGCTATCCTTATGCGGTGGAATTTGAATTGTGTCCGGATACGACGCCTAATGTTGATGCCATATTGTTCAAAGGTCCGCATTCAGAATTTGTTTCCAACTGGCAGAATACCGGTAAGTTTGCTTTCCGTCGTGATGGCTATGAGTTTGTGTTCCATGCATATCGTTTGCCTGCCGGACAATGGAGTAAAGTAAGAATTGAGGGTGATGTAAAAGGTACTTCTCTGTTTGTGAACGGGCAGCTTCAGGAAAGATTGGAAGGTCGTGTCGGAGAGGTGTATAACGAGAAAAGGCAGCGGAAAGATCGCTTCTGGTATCAGGAAACTTTAATTTTCCCCTTGAAACAGTTGGGGGATACCAAAATGGGATTTAAAGGAAAAGTTAGAAATTTAGTATGTATTCCACTTTAATATTGTAAATGCTATGATTAGAATTTATCGTTTTTTGATGGTCCTGGGACTTCTGGTATGGATGGCTCAGAATGTATCTTCGCAAAGCAGATACGATAAAGACAAACTTTATAATGTGTTCCCTGCAAAGGTATCAAATAAGGTACTGGGTTATGATAAGGGTTCGTCTGTAATATTGAAATCATTGAGTAAGGACGACCAGACACAGCAGTGGAACATTAACGAGTTATCGGGAAGTTTCCGTTTGGTGAATGTATTCGAGGACAAGGCGCTGAGAGCTGATGTAGACCATAAGGCATTGGCCGTTACAGAGGTGAATGGAAGTGATGAGGCGCAGTTGTGGAACATACAGGAAACCGCAAACGGGGTAAGACTGGCTCCGGCTAATACTCCATCACTTATGCTGGTATGTCAGAAAGATGGCCGTCTGCAGTTGATGGATAGAAAGAAGGCTGAAACGATGGAAGCTTCTTTGTTCCAGATACGGGTAAGCGCTGTGCCTATGCCCGAAGGAGCGGGTATGGCTGCACGCGAAAAAGTGTACTGGGAAGATGAAACTCGCTTTGAAGAAAATAAGGAAGCAGGTCATGCCACGTACATGCCTTATCCTTCAGAGAAAGATATGCTGGCAGACAAGGCTTTCTATGACCGCCCTTGGGAGGAAGTACATAACTCTGCCTATATGCTGCTGAACGGTACATGGGCTTTTCATTGGGTGTCAGAACCTTCAAAACGTCCGCTGGATTTTGATAAGGAAGATTTCGATGTATCGGGATGGGACCGTATTCCTGTGCCGTCTAACTGGGAAATGCAGGGCTACGACCGTCCGATTTATGCTAATGTAGAATTCCCGCATGCCAACACACCGCCTTATATTCAGGCTCGTAAAGGTTTTAACGATGGCGGAAAGAACTATGGTATCAATCCGGTAGGTTCGTATGTACGTATGTTTAACTTGCCGGAAGGCTGGGATGGAAAACGTACTTTCATTCATTTCGGTGGTATTTACAGTGCAGCTTTTGTGTATCTCAACGGAAAATATGTAGGCTATTCACAAGGAGCAAACAATGTAGCTGAGTTTGATGTGACTAAGTACCTGAAACCGGGCGAAAATCGTCTGGCTGTGCAGGTGTTCCGCTGGTGTGACGGTTCTTATCTGGAATGTCAGGACATGTTCCGCATGAGTGGTATCTTCCGTGATGTCTATCTGTATAATGTGCCGAAAGTAAGTGTGCGCGACCATTACATTACTTGTCTATTGGATAAGGATAAGAATTATAAGAGTGGAACCATGAATGTGAAGTTGTCTTTGGATAACCGTGACAAGCTGAAGGGTACCAAGAATCTGCTGGTGCGTCTGTTAGATCCGGAAGGCCGTAAGGTAGCCGAATCGGAGGTGGCTGTGAAATACGCTCCTTCTTCTCCGGTAAGTACGGCTAATGTGTCATTCGATTTGTCCGGTTTGTCTTTGTGGACTGCTGAAACTCCTACATTGTATACTGTGCAAGTGATACAGCGTCAGGGAGGAAAAGATGAAATGGCTTTCTCTACGAAGTACGGTTTCCGTGACATAGAGGTGAAAGGGGCATTACTTTACTTGAATGGCAAACGAGTGTTCTTCAAGGGAACCAACCGTCACGATACGCATCCGGTATATGGTCGTGCGGTGACAACAGAGTCTATGCTGTGGGATGTGCTGACTATGAAACAGAACAATATTAATACGATTCGTACGTCTCATTATCCGAATGCAGCCAAAATGTATGCTATGTTTGACTACTATGGTTTGTACACAATGGATGAGGCTGACCTGGAAGACCATGCCAACCAGTCTATTAGTGACATGCCTTCCTGGATACCTTCATTCGTGGACCGTATTGACCGGATGGTGCTGAGAGACCGCAATCATCCGAGTGTGATTTTCTGGAGCTTGGGTAATGAAGCCGGAGGAGGAGCCAACTTCCGTGATTGTTATGACGCTGCTAAAAAGCTGGATAGCCGTCCGGTACATTATGAAGGTACACGCGATGGTAAGTCATACGGTGGTAACCGTTTCAGTGATTTCTATTCTAAGATGTATCCGAGCATGGACTGGATGGATGAGCATGTAAGTGCGTTTGAAAAACCACTCTTCGTATGTGAATATGCGCATGCCATGGGAAATGCCATCGGTAACTTGAAAGAATATTGGGAAAGTATTGAAGGTAGTACGGCTACTATCGGTGGAGCTATTTGGGACTGGGTAGACCAGGCTATTTATGAACCGCATGAAATAAAGAAAGGTATTTACCGCCTGCATACAGGATATGACTTCCCTGGCCCGCATCAGGGTAACTTCTGTTCCAACGGTATTGTGCCGGCTACACGTGAGGAATCTCCGAAGCTGAAAGAGGTGAAAGCCATTTATCAGTATGTAGCCTTTAAGTGTGTAGGTACGGATGCTTCTCATAATCTGGTCAATGTGCAGGTACGTAACAAATATGCGTTCTTGTCATTGAAGGGGTTCGATTTGAAATGGGAAAGCGTGAAGAATGGAGTGATTGTGGGAGCTGACAGCTTGAAACTGGAAAATATCCTTCCGGGGGATTCTGCAGTATTGAATCTGAAACTGTCAGGAGTAAATTTGGCAGATGCCAAGAAGGCTGGTGATGAAGTGATGGTCAATTTGCATGTACGTATGTTAGCATCTGCTGTATGGGCAGAAGCTGGACATGAAGTAGCTGCTTGCCAGTTTGAATTGCAGAAGAGAGCTGATTTACCGAAATTGACGTTTAAGAAAAAGAAAAATGAATGGACCATTCAGGAAACCGATAAACTGTTGATGCTTTACAACAAGCATCTCCGTGCAGCTTTTGATAAAGCTACCGGACAGATGGTACAGTTGAATATGGCTGGAAAGGAAATCATCAGTCACAATGGCGGCTTTTTGTATGATAATCATCGCTGGATTGAGAATGATTTATTTAAGGACGTGGCTAACGGACTGGATGCGGCTGGTACTTGTGAGGTGAGTGTAGATAAAGGAATCGTACAGGTAAGTACGTCTCGTGGCGGTTCTTTGTGTGCAACCAACATTGTGTACACATTTATGCCGAATGGAGTAATAGACATGGATGTACGTTTCTCTCCTCAGACTGCGAACTTACGTCGCTGTGGATTGGTTTGCCTGCTGGATTCTACTTTGACTCAGGTAGACTATTATGCACATGGTCCTTGGGAAAACTATGTCGACCGTAAGGATGCATGTCCTGTGGGACGTTACACACTGGATGCAAATGATACCGGCAAGTATGTGAAACCTCAGTCTATGGGTAACCGGGAAGGTTTGCGTAGCATGGATTTGAAGGATGCTTCAGGAAAGGGTATCCGTATCCAGACACAGGGTAATGTTTCTTTCTCTGCTTTACGTTATACGGATGAAGACTTGATGAATACCAAACATACTTGGGAATTGCAACCGCGTCCATACGTAGTGCTTCACCTGGATGCAGCTTTGCGTGGAATAGGAAATGCTAGTTGTGGTCCGGAAACCATGCTGAAGTACCAGATTCCGCAGAAACCGATGAGCTATAAGCTTCGTATATCTGCTTTGTAAGAATAGAATAACCTAAGTAGACTTATGAATAAATTTTATCCCGTTGCCGGTATGGTTGCTTTATCGGCCGTAACTACAGCCTGTCAGCAAGCTGACAAGCAGGAAAAGAAGCAATACAATATTGTGTACATCATGACCGATGACCATACGGCACAGATGATGAGCTGTTATGATACGCGCTATATGGAAACTCCCAATTTGGACCGCATTGCCAATGAGGGAGTGCGCTTCACGAACAGTTTTGTGGCAAACTCGTTGAGTGGTCCCAGCCGTGCCTGTATGATTACAGGCAAGCATTCTTGTGGCAACAAGTTCTATGATAATACTACTTGTGTGTTCGACAGTGCACAGCAAACTTTCCCGAAACTGTTGCAGAAAGCCGGTTATCAGACGGCGATTATCGGAAAATGGCATCTGGAAAGTCTGCCTTCAGGGTTTGATTACTGGCAGATTGTGCCGGGACAGGGGGATTACTATAATCCGAACTTCATTACGCAACAGAATGATACCATTCAGAAGCACGGTTACATAACCAACATCATTACCGATGATGCCATCGACTGGATGGAACACAAGCGTGATGACAAGAAACCGTTCTGCTTGTTCATTCATCATAAGGCTATCCATCGCAACTGGATGGCAGATACTTGTAATCTGGCTTTGTATGAAGACAAGACCTTCCCTTTGCCGGATAACTTCTTTGATGACTATGAGGGACGTGAAGCGGCGGCTGCTCAGGAAATGAGCATCGTGAAGGACATGGATATGATTTATGACTTGAAGATGCTTCGTCCGGACAAGAACTCTCGTTTGAAGACATTGTATGAAAGTTTCCTTGGCCGAATGGATACCGCTCAGCGTGCAGCATGGGAGAAGTTCTATGGTCCTATCATCGAAGATTTCTATAAGAAAAATCCTCAAGGAAAGGATTTGGCCAACTGGAAATTCCAGCGTTACATGCGTGACTATATGAAGACAGTGAAGTCGTTGGATGACAATGTGGGTCGCGTATTGGACTATCTGAAGGAAAAAGGATTATTGGAGAATACGCTGGTAGTGTATACTTCCGACCAGGGATTCTATATGGGAGAACATGGTTGGTTCGACAAGCGTTTCATGTATGAAGAATCCATGCGTACTCCGCTGATTATGCGTTTGCCGGATGGCTTCACTCGTCGGGGAGACATTACTGAAATGGTACAGAACATTGACTATGGACCTACTTTCCTGGATTTGGCAGGAGTAGAAACTCCGTCTGATATGCACGGAGTATCTTTGTTACCGTTGCTGAAAGGTGAACACCCGAAAGACTGGCGCAAGGCTTTGTACTATCATTTCTATGAATACCCGGCAGAGCACATGGTGAAACGCCATTATGGAGTGCGTACAGACCGTTATAAACTGATTCATTTCTATAATGACATTGATATATGGGAATTGTACGACTTGCAGGCAGACCCGCACGAAATGCACAATCTGTATGGACAGAAGGAGTATGAGGCAGTGGTTGACGAGTTGAAGGCAGAAATGCTGAAACTGCAGGAACAATATGATGACCCCGTACGTTTCTCGCCGGAACGGGATAAGGAATAATCTGTAAGGAAATAGTTATAAAATGGAAAATGTCCGGATGGCTTTAGTGAGCGGTCCGGACATTTTTTGTGGTATGCTATAGGAATTTAGCTTCATTCTCAGCAGCTATTTTCTTAATTGCTTGTTGCGAGGCGATGAAACCGCCTCCGAGTACACGGTTCCCTTCGTAGAACACTGCCGACTGGCCGGGAGTGATAGCAGAAGCCTCTTGCTCAAACCGGACTAATAGTTGCCCGTTGTCCAGCAGAATTGCACGGCAGGGAATTGAGCGGCTGCGGTAGCGGATACGTACTGAAAGCTCCTTGCAGTTGAGTAACTCTTCCAGGCTGGCTACGTTATAGTCTTCCACTAACATGTAGTAAGTTTTGAGCTGGTCGGCATCTCCTAACATGACCGTATTCTTGACCGGATTGATTTTTAGCACATACGCCGGTTTACCCAAAGCAATCTCCAGGCCTTTTCGCTGGCCGATGGTGTAGTAGGCAAACCCCTTGTGCTGTCCCAGTTTCAGGCCTTTGTTGTCCACAAACCATCCCGGACCAATTCTCTCATCAATATCGGGACAATGCTCTTTCAGGAATTCCCTGTAATCTTTTTCGATGAAGCAGATTTCCATGCTTTCTCCTCCGCGTGCTTTGGCTTCAAAACCTTTGGATGCCAGGTAATCGCGTACACTGGCTTTGGTCATTCCTCCTAAGGGAAACATCATACGTTTCAGAATCTCTTGTGGAAGTTTCCACAAGAAGTAGGACTGGTCCTTCAGCGGGTCGTCTCCGGTCAGGATATAACGATAACCGTTAAGGTCTTTCAGTTGACAGTAATGCCCCGTAGCAATCCAGGCACAGTTACACTTGTCTGCCCATTCACACAGAATCCGTTCCTTAAATAAAGGATTGCACATGACACAGGGGTTGGGAGTGCGTCCACGCATATATTCGTCGATGAAATACTGTACGATGACTTGCCGGAACTCCGTACGGACATCGGCTACGTGGTGTTCGATACCTAAACGTGCCGCCAGCTCCTGAGCTTCTATGACTTCATTGGGCTGATCATTCCCGGGAGTGAAATGAGAGGCTACGTCCCAGGTATGCATCGTGACACCTACTACCTCATATCCTTGCTCCTGAAGCATGATGCAGGCAGCCGAACTGTCTATCCCGCCACTCATGCCAACCAGTACCCGTTTTTCTCTTTCTTTCATGTAAACAAGTTTTTATGTTAGAAGAATAATTCCGGCTGACGGCGGGCGCTGAACTTCTCGTGAAGGATGGCAGCAAACGGGGTACTGAACTCGCGGGCTTCGTTCGGGCAGCATTTCACGCAGGCGCAGCATTTGATGCACTTGTGAATATCTGTTTCAATGGAGCTCTGGTCTTCACTGAAATGGATGGCATGTGTGGGGCAGACTTCAATACATTCTCCACAAGCAAAACAACCGTCCGTGCAAGTCGGGCAGGCGGGGGCACCGGGTGTCAGTTGTTTGTAGGGGAAATTTCCTTTTATCGTTAATTCAGTGATAGGGTTTCCAGCCGCTTGCAACTTTTCCCATTTTTCCAGACTGCTTTTTCCAAACTCACGGGCCTGTTGTAAATCGTCTGTATCCGGACGTCCGGCAGCAATAGGAAGTTCCGGTGTACTAAAACTATGTTCCCCGATGAACGCACCTGCAGTGAGAGGTACAAAACCGAGTTGTACAGCGGTGTCACGGAGTTCCAGTAAGGCATCCTCGTAATCACGGTTGCCATATACCACGACAAGGATGGCGGGTGAGCCGTTGCCTTTGAGTCGTTGCAGGCGCTGGAGTGCCGTAGCGGCTACACGGCCACCGTATACCGGAACGGCGATGACGCACAGTTCTCCGTTCATCTCGATAGGGGAGGTTTGTTCATCCAGCGTCAGGTCTGTTTCCATTCTTCTTCCCATGCCGATACCTTCTCCGATAGCTCGTGCAATCTTGGCCGAGGTCTGTGTGGGTGAGAAGAATATCAGACGGGTACCATTGAGTTGGGTTGTTGCTGATGTCATAAGCTTATTCTAATAGTTTTTGTAGTAGACAAAAATACAATATATAAACGAAAATCGGGATTCTTCATCGGGGATTCTTCTTTTATTCGTACTTTTGTGGTCATACTTTTAAAGAATTTATGGAAGAACAATTTGACATACGCGATTATAAACCAACCGGAAAAGAGCGTGATTTTGAGAATGCGCTTCGCCCGCTTCAATTCGAAGATTTCAGCGGACAAGATAAGGTGGTGGATAACCTGCGCATCTTTGTAAAAGCGGCGAGACTTCGTGCAGAAGCGCTTGACCATGTCTTGTTGCATGGCCCTCCCGGATTAGGAAAGACCACACTGAGCAACATTATTGCCAATGAATTAGGGGTGGGATTTAAAGTGACTTCAGGACCGGTGCTCGACAAACCAGGTGATTTGGCCGGAGTACTGACCAGCCTGGAGCCGAACGATGTGCTGTTTATTGATGAGATTCACCGTCTGAGTCCGGTAGTGGAAGAATACCTCTATTCTGCCATGGAAGACTATCGCATCGACATCATGATTGACAAGGGACCTTCTGCCCGCAGCATACAGATTGACCTGAATCCGTTTACGTTGGTAGGAGCCACTACACGCAGTGGTTTGCTTACAGCCCCGCTTCGTGCCCGCTTCGGCATCAACCTGCACCTGGAGTATTATGATGATTCAGTACTTTCACGCATCATCCTTCGCTCCGCACGCATCTTGGATGTGCCGTGTGATGCAGATGCTGCAGGAGAGATAGCTTCCCGTAGCCGTGGTACCCCCCGTATAGCCAATGCCTTGTTGCGACGTGTGCGCGACTTTGCACAGGTAAAAGGCTCGGGGAGAATTGATTTGGAGATTGCCCGTTTTGCACTGGAGGCTCTGAACATTGACCAGTATGGTCTGGATGAGATAGACAACAAGATTCTGTGCACGATTATAGACAAGTTCAAGGGAGGCCCCGTGGGACTGACCACTATTGCTACAGCTTTGGGTGAAGACCCGGGCACGCTGGAAGAAGTGTACGAACCCTTCTTGATAAAAGAAGGCTTCCTGAAGCGTACCCCCAGAGGACGTGAGGTGACAGAGCTGGCATATAAACATTTAGGAAAAAGTAAATACAATAGCGAAAGAACGCTGTTTGATTGATAAACATTATGGCCGGAATAAAATCTTTGGCAAAGGATACTGCCATTTATGGACTGAGCAGTATCGTAGGACGTTTTTTGAATTATTTGTTGGTTCCTCTCTACACGGCAGTACTTCCTGCTGCTTCTGGAGGATATGGAGTAGTGTCGAATGTATATGCCTATACAGCACTGATTTTAGTGTTGCTGACCTTTGGTATGGAAACGGGATTTTTCCGTTTTGCCAATAAGTCGGACGAGGATGCGCAGAAGGTATATGCCAATTCACTGTTGTTTGTGGGAGGGCTCTCGCTGCTGTTTGTGGTGCTGTGTATGGCTTTTTTACATCCGCTTTCAGCCTTGTTGGAGTATCCGGACCATCCCGACTATATTGCCATGATGGTGTGTGTGGTGGCCCTCGATTCCTTCCAATGTATACCTTTTGCCTACCTGCGTTACAAGAAGCGGCCTGTCAAGTTTGCGGCCATCAAGTTGCTGAACATCCTAGGAAACATCTTGTTGAATCTGTTCTTCCTGTTAGTTTGTCCGTGGCTCGATGTCTATGCGCACGAAACTGTCAGTTGGTTCTATAACCCCGATTATCTGGTAGGATATATTTTCGTGTCCAACCTGATTATGTCGGCCTTGCAGATGTTCTTCTTCATACCCGAGCTGCGCGGTGTGTCCTACCGTATGGATAAGGTACTGATGAAGCGCATGATCAACTACTCTTTCCCGATTCTGATATTCGGGCTGGTCGGTATCCTCAATCAGACGGTCGACAAGATGATTTATCCCTATCTGTTTGATGACCGTTCGGAGGGACTGGTACAGCTGGGTATTTACAGTGCCACCAGTAAGGTAGCTTTAGTCATGGCCATGTTTACCCAGGCTTTCCGTTATGCCTACGAACCCTTTGTCTTCGGTAAGAATAAAGATGCCGACAGCAAGAAGATGTATTCTTCTGCCATGAAGTACTTCTTTATCTTTTCTCTTTTAGCATTCTTGGCAGTGATGGGCTACATGGACATTCTGAAGTACATGGTAGCCTCCGACTACTGGGAAGGACTGAGCGTAGTAGCCATCGTGATGCTGGCCGAGATAGTCAAAGGTATCTATTTCAATCTTTCTTTCTGGTATAAGCTGACGGATGAAACCTATTGGGGAGCTTACTTCTCTCTTATCGGATGTGCCGTGATTTTAGGTCTGAACATCTGGTTGGTACCTACTTATGGTTATGTAGCTTCGGCTTGGGCATCTGTAGCCGGATATGGCGTGATTACCCTGTTGTCTTATTTCATCGGACAGAAAAAATACCCTGTGGCTTATCCGTTGAAGCGGATGACTGCCTATCTGATTTTGGCGTTGGTGCTTTATGTTTTGTCACAAGAAACACCTATCGCCAACCTTTGGTTACGTTTAAGTTACCGCACCTTATTAATATTGGTTTTTGTAGCATTTATTATCAAAAAAGATTTACCTTTAAGGAGTCTTCCATTTGTCAACCGTTTCTTTAAATAAGAAATGTGGGGTGGGGCATATAGGCTGAATTGTAATTTATAAATCGGATAAGTATGGAACTAGGGAACAAGAGGAAATTCCTCCTTCGTAAATTCTTCAATGAGTATCTGGACTTGAACCGGAGCAAGGAAGATGAACAGCTGACGGTAGATGCCATCCGCAGTGGGGTAGAGTTTAAAGGGACCAATCTTTGGGTCTTGATTTTTGCTACCTTTATTGCTTCACTGGGACTGAATGTCAATTCTACGGCGGTAATCATCGGTGCCATGTTGATTTCTCCTTTGATGGGACCTATCATGGGAGTGGGACTTTCTATCGGACTGAACGATTTCGAACTGATGAAACGTTCACTGAAAAGTTACCTGGTAGCTACGCTGTTCAGTGTGACAACTGCCACGATTTATTTTTCTTTTACTCCCTTGGATGAAGTTCAGTCGGAATTGTTGGCACGTACCTCGCCTACCATTTACGATGTGTTCATAGCCTTAGTGGGTGGTCTGGCTGGCATTGTGGCATTGGCCACGAAGGAAAAGGGAAATGTAATACCGGGTGTAGCCATTGCTACAGCCTTGATGCCGCCGTTGTGTACGGCTGGTTTCGGTATTGCCACGGGGAATCTGCTGTATTTTTTAGGTGCCTTCTATTTGTATTTCATTAACTCCGTTTTTATCAGTCTGGCCACTTACATCGGGGTGCGGGTGATGCACTTCCAGCGCAAGCAGTTTGTAGATAAAGCTCGTGAAAAGCTGGTAAAACGCTATATCATTTGGATAACCATCGGTACGATGTGTCCGGCTGTTTACCTTACTTATAATATTGTGCGGGAAACCTTCTACCAGTCTGCGGCAAACCATTTCATTGCAGAAGAATTGCAGTTCCCTGACTCACAAATTTTAAGTCGGGAAATTTCCTATGACAAGCGTGCAATAAAGGTTGTGTTTGTCGGAAAGGAAGTCTCAAAAGATCAGATTGCGGCTGCCCAGCATCGTTTGGCGGATTATAATCTGGCAAAAACCAATTTGGTAGTATTTCAAGGAATGGGCGACGGCAGTGCGGTAGACATCAGCAACATTAAGTCGATGGTGATGGAAGATTTCTATCGGAACAGCGAAAAACGCTTGAAGGAGCAGGATGAGGAAATCAATACCCTGCATAAGCAGTTGGCTGACTTTTCCGGTTCAGATTGGATGAGTACCCAGTTAGGGCAGGAATTAAAAGTCTTGTTCCCCGAAATCAAAACTCTTTCCGTTTCAAAGAGTCTTCGCCTGTCAGTTGATAGTTCCCGGATAGACACCTTGACATACGCCATTATTGATTGTCAGCGGATGCTTGATTCGAAGAATCGCGATAAAATCGTGAAATGGCTGAAAGCAAAGACAGGAGATGCTGATTTGCAGTTAATTATAGAGTGAATTTCCTGTGAGGTTAAGATGAGGAAACAACAACTTTAAGATTGAGGGAAAACGCAAGTACATTTTAACTAAAACGCCTAAGCATTTTAGTTTGAACGCTTAGGCGTTTTTATTTTTAAAATTAGTGTTATTATTGCTACAATTCTAGTTAGATAAATTTCTTTTCTCTTAAGTCTATAAATGCAGCTATTAGTTTGTCGTAATCTTCCTTTTGTAGATAGCCGATGTGTCCTACCCGGAAGATGGTGTCTTTCATACTGCCACCGTTCGGACATACCCACATCCCATATTCATCTTTAATTTTAAGGAAGATTTCATTGGCAGACTGGGTCGTAGGATGTAAAGGAGTAACAGCATTGCTAAGGCTTTCGCTTACAATTTCAAAAGGAAGGTTATGCTCTACTAACTTGTCACGAAAATATTTAGCTAAGCCGGCGCAACGTGCAATTTCAGCTTCTGCACCGCCATTGGCATCAATCTCTTTCAAGCGGACATTAACCTGGCGAAGAATACCTACAGCAGGAGTCCAAGGAGTTTGCCCTCTTTCCATATTTTTTAGAGCCAGTTTGAGGTCGAGATACTGGCAGCAGCATTTTGTTTTATTGATGCGTTCAAGAGCCGATGGAGCCAGTATCATAACTGCAATACCAGGGGCACAGGCCAAAGCTTTCTGACTGCCCGTAATCATCACTCCCGTACCGGTTGCTGCCATGTCGAATGGATCACAGAGGAAAGTTGATATAGTATCTACTATGAGAAAACAACCATTACGCTTGCAGAACTCTGACACAAGATTAATATCGTAGTGCACACCTGTAGAAGTCTCATGTTTTTGCATGAGGAAGGCTGTGTAACCCTTTCCTTCATATTCGGCTAGATGTTCAGCTTTTAAAGCTTTTCCATGTTCTAACTTTATTTCAGTAAAAGGTATTTCGTGTAAGGTAAGTAATTCTACGAAGCGTTCACCAAAACTTCCTCCATTGATAACTAGAGCTTTATCATCTTTAGTGAGACAATTCATAATCGCAGTTTCCATACCACCCGAGCCAGAGCAAGTCATAAATGCCACTTTGCTTTCGTCAGAAGCATGGGCAAATTTTTTAATGAGACGCTCGTTCTCTAGCATAGTTTTAGAGAATTCTGCGGTTCTAAAATAGGGTACTTGTTCCGCACCAATGGCACGTACGGCATCACTGGATTGTACGGGACCTACTGTAAAGTTTATCATACTTGATTTATAATTTATATACGTTTTGATTGTTTATATACATTTCCTGTACCTGGGCCATCATAAGATTTTCTTCCTTTGACACTTTATTAAAATAGTAGCCCTCTGTTAAAATGGCAGCAATAAAATCTTTTATTTCATAGCGTAGGCCTTCGTCAACATATGGATAGAAGTACTTCTTATTTTTATTTTGGTCTTCGTATCTAACTTCAAAGTAGTCGGTCTTCCACCATGGGGCCGGTACATATACATAGCCTTTAGTTCCCGCAATGGTCATAGAGCCTTCAGTCTTTACTCCGAGTCCAACCTGAAAGGATGCTACGGCATGGTCGTAACGAAATACGGCTTTAGTGAACATGTCTACATCATTTTTCATTTTTGAATAAAAGTGGATGTCGCGGAAATCTGTTCCCAGAAATTTAAAGATTGGTAGTAAAGGGAAGCAAGCATTTTCACTTATACTACCGCCTAGGAATTTGCTGTTCAGCTTTTCTGAATTTTCATCGGTTAAGGTAGTTACAGATGCATTTACTTCCACAATCTCGCCTATTACGCCAGATTTAAGTAATGAAAATAAATGACCAAAGGCCGGACAGTAGGCTGTTTTAAGAGCCACCTGAAGATGTAAACCTCTTTTCTCTGCAATGGTATAGAGCTCTTCTGCTTGTGTTCTACTGAATACAAATGGAGTCTCACATAAAACATGCTTTCCTGCTATTAGAGCTGATTTGGTATATTCGTAGTGAGTATAATGAGGCGAAGCAATGTATACAGCATCACAGTTTGCATATAATTCTTCAAGGTTATGAGCCATTACAGGAATCTGGAATTTGTGGCAGAATAAAATATTCTCATCTATATTGGGATTATATACAGCAGAAATAACCGCCCTGTTCACATTTTTTGATTCTGGAACAAAGCGGGATGCAATGCTTCCTGTGCCGATCATGCCGATATTGACAACGGTACGCTCCTTACGAAGTTGAGTAGATGAGATTCCTTGAGTTCGCGGAAGGTATACTACTTGGCAGAATTCACTTAGATAATCGAAATAGCCTTCCCAGTCTGAGCCAATTGCAAAGATATCTACACCGTATTTTTGAATGTCTTCAATTTTCTGTCCTCGGTATTCTTCTATCACTATTTGATCGGCAAGTCCTGTGGCTTTTACCGCTTCAATACGTTCCATCACATTGTTGCATGTGTTCATTTTACCTCTTTCAAGGTCGAAATTATCTGTGGTGACTCCCACTATAAGATAGTCCCCCAACTCCTTTGCGCGTTTAAGGAGGTTATAATGGCCTTGATGGAACAAGTCGTATGTTCCATAAGTAATTACTTTCTTCATTGCTCTTATGTTCACTTTGGTTTCCTGGTGGGCGTTTTAAGTAGTCTTCTGATTTAGGACTCTTTACTTCCCTAATGCTTTGAGTTTCCGGATCTTTTTTCGGATCTTATTTTTAATCTTTTGTGATAGGGTGGGTTTGTTTTTCTTTATATAATCTATATATGACATGTGAGCATCAATCAGAAGTGTTCCATGCGAATTGGGAGCCTGGATGGGAGTCATATAGTTTGGTCCGAATTCTTCACTTAGGATTTCATGATATTCAACCGGAATTGGAATCTGGAGATGCTCAAAAGGTCCCCAAAGTGTATCGGCATAACATTCTTTTCTGTGATAACTATTGGTACTATATGGAGTTAGTGATAAAGGGCCTACTTGAGCGCATTCTTCTAGTTTATATTGGCGGAACATATTTTCGAATCTATCATACAATTCAATGTCAGGTGTATGTAGAAATTGTCTCCAACGAAAAAAGCGTTCTATTTTTTTAATGGGATTATGAGGGTTATATTTGTATTTATTGCGTAAATAAGCAAATATATTTCTTGTTTCTTTAATAAGCTTTTCTTTCTTAGGATCACATGCAGGTACTGCGTCCATTACGAAGATGTCAATAAAAATACCTTGATGAAATGGTGCGTTCATATCATCAGGGCGTATAGCGGTTGTTCCGTCGTATCGGAGTTGTGCATGGCCTTTGAAATAATTTTTATCCGTATGGGCCTCTTGAAAAAAGAGAGGAGGTTGAAATGCTTTTGGGGCAATGGATACAAGTTTGTCATAATCTGGGCGGAGCATATCCATGTCAATATCATCATCCCAAGGAATAAATCCTTTATGACGTATTGCGCCTAATAACGTGCCGTATGCTGCAAAAATTTTGAGATTATGTTCGTTGCAAACTTTTAATAACTCTTGAAGTAATAATAATTGGATTTTTCGTGCTTCTAAAACTTCCGTACTAAGATTTATCATGGTGACTTCATTATACTTTGGCTTTGCAAAGATAATAATTAAATCAACATGCTTAAATACAATAGATTAATAAATTATACTCTTGATTTTTGGAGTGACTTTATCCTTTTCTGTTTGATCAGAAAAAGGGATTGATTATAAAGATGGAATACCCAAAAATTCTTCTAGAATATGTCCATAAAAAGTTTTCTTCCCTTCAGGAGTTACCTTTTGTAATGGAATCTTATAGGTTAATTTGTGGAAATCATAATTCTTACAGAAATTGTTCCATCCTTCTTCTGAGTATTCGTCATTTAGGCATTTCCCAAGAGGTCCCATAACTGTAATGGGGACTTGTTCTACCATTTGTCGTATGGCTGGTACATATTTGCGTGCAATAGCAAATGTATAGTCCAATAATAAATAATTGATAAGCTTGTTATGTATCTTCCAATAGCTGAGATGCAAATCTGCAATCATAGATGGGAGTGGGTTGTTTTTTCCACAGGCCACAAAAAAACTGACCCAGCCTCCACGTGATACGTTGTGGTAAATTGGTTTATGATGGCAGCTCCAGAACTTATCTTCTGGATGAATGAATTCGTCAACCTGTTTTGATGGAATTAATAAGGTACTATCCATCCAGATTCCTCCATGTTTGGTAAGGAGCATCATCCGGAGTATGTCAGAAAAGTGTGTAATATCAATATATCCTTCTTTCTGTTTATTGATAATGTATTCAGGCATGTCAATATAATTCCGGAAATTTTCTTCTGTAATTAAAATTACGGGATGATTACAGGCATGCTTCTGGATTGAATTATAGCAGGCTTTTACAATATCCGGCATATTTTCTTTTCCTTGCCACCAGCATACCCAGATAGGAGATGTTGCATCAATGTTTTCGCAAGAATCACACGTCTGATTCTTGTATTTTGAGATAATCTCTTTGCCTCCACTTTTAGCAATGAGGTGGTGGAGAATATATTGTTGCTTGAAGAAAGAAAAAAATCCTTCTATGCGTCTGAAAAAAAGTTTTGTTTTCGAGATTTGATAACCCATGACTGACAATAAATGAACACAAAATTGATTTGCAACTTTGAAATGTTTATTCTTAAATATCTTCGATATTAATATATTTGGCTTTTCTTAGGTGAATACGGAAAGGCAATAACCGGAAGAAGCGTTTAATTTGTTCTAAGGGGTTATTCAGTATGCGTTCACCTTTCCAGGGAGTCATGTCAAGATATTGGAAATACACTTCTCTTAAAGGATGCTGACTGTCATACTCCCAGGGTTTTCGGTTGGTATAATGCAGTATGACAGGCTGCTTCAATACCTCAGAGAATTTCTTTTTCCAGGCTTCATCCATTTGTTTCGGACGGCGATAAAAAGCATCTTGTACATTCCATTTCAAGTCCACTAATATTTTATTCTTGTGCAGGATGCTGTTCAATAAATCCTGATCATTAAATAATATACGTTCAGGATACTTGTGGAAGTAATCTACACATGCATGAGCTACATCATTCTTACGCCAGTAATCGAGGTTGATCAAAAGTACGCCGGCATTGAAGTAAGAATCCTCCATGGGATATTTCAGTATTTCATAGCGGGCTGGTTCATTACATCCCATGTCTTCTACGGCGGCCACTCCTGTTTCATCGTCTAATGGAGTATTCCAGTATTCAGAAATATCCCCTACGATGACTATATCACAATCTAGATACAGCAGACGGTTGATGTCGGCAGGCAGCAGCTCAGACAGAATGCAGCGATAATAGGTAGCCATGGAAATACGTTTGCTGAACTTGCGGATGGTGAATCCTTCCAGCAACTTGATGTCCGGTTCGTAGAAACAAACCAGATTTCCGTATGAGGCCGCCAGGTCAATTAATATTTTCTTTTCTGCATCCGACAAGTCACGTGCTATAATATGTGCCGTGATTTGTTCTTTCCGATTGTTCTCAAATAAGGAAACAAGGGTTACCGCACAATGGCGTACGTAATTGCTGTCTATGTTGCAGGCTATGTGTATCATGCTTTGATAAAGAGTTTTACATTCCTTCTTGCAAAGATATAAGATATTCACATAAAAGCACTATCTTTGTCTGGAAACATTTTATTAATTGATAACTGTTTAGAGCTATGGCAGATAATATCCTATATAAGCTACGAAGCGGAAAGCCAATCAAGTTTCTTGACTTTGTAAAAAATTTCTCTGGGTTGCTGATACCCGATGTCTGGTATCGCAGCCGGCGCGAGAGAATGTTGGCCGAAGCACGTCGTCGTCTAGATTATGCGTATATGCAGGAGCGCGTAGACTATTATATCCGTATTCATGCTCCTTGGACTATTTCTGCGGAAGATAAACTGACACGCGACCGAAGCTGGATTCATTATACTGGAGCCATTGGTGATTATCGCCGGAAAATGTTTCATACAGCTTATTATTTTGATCAGCATGATGTAACGCGTTGGTTTCCTCGTTCTTTACGGTGGAATTTTTGTCCCGGTGATGTATATTTCACTCCGGAAGTACCTACGGTAGTAAAAAGTCGCTTGTTAGCCGCTGATAACCAAAATTCTGTGGTGCTGAAGCTGGATAAGCTGCGTCATTTCATGTTTGTGCATGATATGAAATCTTTCCGGGAGAAAAAAAACTGTGTGATTTTCCGCGGTAAGATTCGCCAAAGCCGTTTGCGGACATGTTTCCTGGAAAAGTTCTTTGGGCACCCTTTATGTGATTGTGGAGTAGTAGGACGGAATGAGGGATGTCCGGAAGAGTGGATGACTTCTAAAAAAACGATACGTGAGCATCTGGATTATAAATTTATCATGGCAGTTGAAGGGAATGATGTGGCTTCTAATCTGAAATGGGTGATGTCATCTAACTCTTTGGCGGTGATGCCTCGTCCTACTTGTGAAACATGGTTTATGGAAGGTACCTTGATTCCTGATTATCATTATATAGAGGTAAAGGATGATTTCTCTGACTTGGAAGAAAAACTGAATTATTATATTGCACATCCGGAAAAAGCGGAAGAAATCATAGCCCATGCCCATGAATATGTAGCTCAATTCCGCGATAAGAAACGAGAAGACTTGTTGCAGATGATGGTGATGGAACAGTATTTCAAGACGAGCGGACAATTATGATAATAAAGGCCTTTTATCAGAGCTCTTGATGATGGAGAATTCAGATAAGAGGCCTTTTTTGTGTTTATAAATCTGTTAAAATATCGTCTTTCAGTATTTTGGTAAATTTTATGGCTCCAATATCGGATGAAAGATGATTGCCATCGTAGAAATCTTCGTCATTGAACCGAGTGTCTCCAAAATATTCCAGACTATGTACATTTTCCCATTTATTGGTAACTTCTGTAATGGCGTTGTGAATTAAAGTTAGCTGCTCCTGATTCATCAGTTGGAAATAAGTGGGATGTACGGGGGGCATGACTAAATATAAAGTAATACCTTTAGATTTGCAGACTTGAGCGATTTGATGCATTCGGCTGATATTCTCATGATATAAATCCCCATTTGTATCTGCTAACATTGGTTTATGCTGATCTGCCACTAAATCAGGAATGTCTTCGAGCCAGTTATTATCTTTAAACTTAGAATCATAGCTATGGTCTACCCCAAGTGAATCGCAGCGCATTGTCGGTCTTCTTTGTATATAATATTTTGACCATTTGCGCATGCATAAAGAACCTAAACTCAATAATTCTATGTTATGAAGTTTATTATGATTCCTGCTGATTCCCATGTATATTTGATGGTTGACAATGCTACTTATATCTGTATTTTCATTGTCATCACTCCATAGAGAATGGAAGCAAATACCCCAAAAGACATTTTTTAGCTGTGGCATTTGTTGTATATATTTTTCTAGTAAAATCTGATTGAATCTGAACCATTCTCCGGAGATGGCTAAATTGTACGTGCTATCAGCTAGATAGGCTGGATTGATTCCACAGTTGACTACAGAGCTGCCAATAATTAGATTCTTAGTATCTTGTGTATGTTTCTCAATTAATTCTTTTTTGAAGGCTAACGCATTAGGAACCTGGCGTAGCATATATTCCACTCCTATTATGAGTAGAATGAGTGATGCGGAGAAGACACCTACATATTTTAAAAAGTTTTTCATATTGTCTCTCTATTTTATTTTTTGATATAGTTAAAACTGGAAGTAAATGAATTCGGCTTGTTTTCCAGCCAGTAAAAAAGTTGTGATAAATACGATATAGTAAATTCCCCATCGGATACTACGATATTGAAATATTCCCTTCTTTTCAATTTGTAGTCCAAATTGTTTCTCTCGTTGTATCCATTCTATGACTAATAAAATACCGATGTAGATAAGTGGATCCTTTCCGTGTGCGGGAAGAGAAAAGTCAAACGTGGTGATCATACGGACTAAATATTCCCATGCTTGTTGGATTGTTTCTGCACGGAAGATAACCCATCCTATCATTGCTAAAATGAAGGTAGTTAACATCTGACAGAATTCCTTGATGGAAGGAAATATCCTGCCCTTAGCTACAATGTCTGTGGTGTATCTTCGGTTTCTTCCTCCAATAAGTAATGGCAGGAATAGCAAGCCATGAAAAGCTCCCCAAACAATGAATGTCCAGTTGGCTCCATGCCAGAAACCGCTGACAAGGAAAATGATTAAGGTATTGCGTATCGTTTTAAGTTTGCTGCACCTGCTTCCTCCTAACGGGAAGTAAATATAATCGCGAAACCAGGTTGTAAGAGATATGTGCCATCTACGCCAAAACTCTGCAATATTGCGTGAAAAATAGGGATAATTGAAATTTCGCATTAAATTAATTCCAAAGAGTCTGGCTGTACCGATGGCTATGTCGGAATATCCTGAGAAATCGCCATAAATTTGGAATGTGAAGAAAATAGCACCTAATAGAAGCTGGTTTCCTTCTAAAGTTTGATAATCAGCAAATATGGTATTGACAGCTGCCGCACAATTGTCTGCGACCACCATTTTTTTGAATAGTCCCCACAAAATTTGTCTCATTCCGTCGGTTGCTTTTTCATAAGAAAATTGCCGGCCTTGCAGGAATTGTGGTAATAAGTTGGTGGCACGTTCAATAGGTCCAGCTACCAATTGTGGGAAAAAACTGATAAAAGCGAAAAAAGCGATGATATCGTGTGTGGGCTTTATTTTATGCTGGTACACATCGATGGTATAACTCAAGGCCTGGAAGGTATAGAAGCTGATTCCTACGGGTAATAGAATGTCAAGTGTTATCCAGTCTATACCCCATCCCAGACATCTGCATAGTGCAGCCAGATTCTCGCCAAAAAAGTTACAGTATTTGAATATGCAGAGAATTAACAGGTTGAGAATAATATTGGTGGCACTGATGATTTTTTGTTTTTGGCGGTTATTCTCATTTTTCTCTAGCAGAATTCCACTTAAAAAACTACAGAATGTAGTAAATGCCATTAGGAGCAGAAATCTCCAGTCCCACCATCCATAGAATGTATAACTGGCTATTACAATAAAGAGGTTTTGCCACTTCAAGGGTTTAAAAACAAACCAATAGAGCAGAAATACAATAGGTAAAAAGATTAGGAATTCATAAGAATTGAAAAGCATAGCGGTTTTGTTTATAATTCAATATGACGTCTTTGTTTATATTCATTGATACGCTCCATGTATTTCATATCTTTTTTATTGCCAGGAGCAGGACTGAAGTTCAGGTTTTCAGGAATATCTTTTCCGCAATCTAAGATTTCTGTCTGGTCATTTTTCTTGACAATCTTGATGCAGTCATACAAGTTGCCGTTAGTTGCATCAAAGGAGTTCATGAGTAATGTATCTCCTTTTACTTGTATCTGTTGGTAGTATTTCCCGTCAATACCGAATTTATCAAAATCTTCTCCGAAGTAAATCCGGTAAGTTTTCGGAGAGCAATGGCTCACTGTATATACTGGGACTGTTGGGTTGTTATTTTCATCATGACCTGTCATTCGGCCATACGAATGTTCGTGACCTTGTAACACCAAATCGACATGATGTGCCTGAATCAGTGAGTTGAACATTGACTTCTGAATCAGGTTGTTGTATTTCCCTTTGATGGAATAAAGCGGATGATGAAGCACTACTATCTTCCAGCGTGCATTACTCTTTTCCAACTGTTCTTTCAACCATTTCCGTTGTGTCCATAAATAGAAAAATTCGCGGTTACTGTCCAAACAGAACAATTGCATGTCATTGTATTTCAGTGTGTATACCTGGTTTTCGCCTATCATGGAGTCCAGATAATAAGAGAATATCAATGAAAAGCGTCGTTCCAGTTTCCGGATGGGATATTTCAAGTAATCATGGTTGCCTGTTACGGTCAAGACAGGCAGGCATTGTGCTATAGAATCCAGACCACGGAAAGTTTCTCCCCAGTAGGCATCAATAGGGCGTTCGGTAAGGTCACCTCCGCATACGAGAAATTCAGTCTCAGGATGTGCTTGCAGTGCCTTTTTCAGGAAATAATTGGTTTTTCCGTTGATAGAATCTTGCACATCACCCACATATAAGAAACTGTAGCTATTCTGAGTCGGCTGATTATGAGTTTGAAAGTGATACCAGGGAGAATATTTCCCATTACTGCATACGCGATAGCTGTAAGAATGAGATGGCTTTAAGGAGCGTAGTCTGGCGACGTAGTAAGCGGCCTTTCCATTACGGGATTGGAAGACTTCGCCTGTTGCATCAATATGCAAGGTATCTTTAGAGAAGGTGTCAGCCAGTTCTACATGAGAAGGATATACAATGGAATCATACTGCCAGCTGATGTTGCGCGACAAGGCATTCTCGTCTCCAAACGTCAGCAAGATTCTTCTAGGTTCGTTCAGGGGACTGTAAACTGCTTCTGGGGGATTACCGAACCAGGCATTCCATCGGGAGTTTATCCAGCAGCCTAAAGCGATGAGAATAACTGCCGTGATACTTAGTTTGATGATGCTTTTTTTCTTCATGTATCTAAAGATTTATGTAGTGAAGTTGCAAAGATATAAATAAACTGGTATTTCTATAGGTTTGCAAAAATATAACTAACTTTACCGCCCTAAAAACTAAATGGATATGAAGAATAAGACACTTTTTTCGAATGTGCTTTCGTTGGCTTGGAACTTATTGCTTGTCTATGTGTGCTATTTTATCTGCCGCTTGACATTCTTGCTGACAAACTGGAGTTTGTTTAGTGAACAGTTTGAATGGGGATATATGTGCCGTTTGTTTGGTGCCGGTACCATTTTCGATACGACAGCCATTCTTTACAGTAATGCTTTGTTTATTCTTCTGTTCTTGTTTCCTTTCCATTGGAAGGAACGGGAAGGCTTTTACCGAGTGATACGGTGGATATTTGTGATTGTAAATACTTTTTTCCTGCTTTCCAATCTGGTAGATTGCGTGTATTTCCGTTTCTCCGGACGACGTACCACCACGTCTGTGTTTCAGGAGTTCAGTCATGAAGCAGGGGGTAATCTGACATCCATCATTTTAAAAGAATTTGCGGCAAACTGGTATTTAGTGCTGTTAGCGGCGGCTCTTTGTTATTTTCTTTACCGGATGTATCGTGCTCCGCGTCTGCAGTTGTCTGGGAATAAATGGGGATATTATACGGTACAGACGCTGACACTGGTGGCAGCTATTCCGTTTGTCGTGTTTGGTATGCGAGGAGGAATGACGGCTGCTACCCGTCCTATAACCATCAGTAATGCCAACCAGTATGCCGACAGGCCGGTAGATGCCTGCCTGGTATTGAATACTCCTTTTTCTTTGTTCCGCACATTAGGAAAAACGGCATTTGTGATTCCTCAATATTTGACAGATGCGGAAGCGGAAAAGGTTTATACTCCTCTTCATGTTCCGGCTGATTCCGTACAGTTCCGTCCGATGAATGTGGTGGTGCTGATTGTGGAAAGCTTCAGTAAAGAATTTGTAGGTAGTTTTAATCCACATCTCGATAACGGGACCTATAAAGGCTATACTCCTTTTCTGGATTCTTTGTTGACTAAAGGACTGACCTTTGAATATTCTTATAGTAATGGCCGGAAGAGTATTGACGGCATGCCGTCTGTATTGTCCTCCATTCCAAGCTTTGTAGAGCCGTTTTTCCTGACTCCTGCTTCACTGAATGATGTGTCCAGCCTGGCACGCGAGTTAAAGTATAAGGGATATTATTCGGCTTTCTTCCATGGGGCCATGAACGGTTCAATGGGTTTTCAAGCTTTTGCCAATTCTGTGGGTTTTGACAGCTACTGGGGACGTACGGAATATAATGAGGATCCGGCGTTTCATGGAGATGATGATTTTGACGGTACATGGGCTATATGGGATGAAGAATTCTTGCAGTTCTATTGCAAGCGAATGACGGAGTTTAAAGAGCCTTTTATTACTTCAGTTTTTACGGCTACCTCGCATAATCCGTATGCACTGCCCGAACGGTATAAAAATGTATTTCCTAAAGGAACTCATCCGATACATGAATGTATAGGTTATACAGATAATGCCTTGCGCCAGTTCTTTGCAACGGCTTCTCGTCAGCCTTGGTTTAAGAATACGCTTTTTGTATTGACGGCCGACCATGCCAGTATGAACGAACATCCGGAGTATGTGACAGATTTGGGTGCTTACAAGGTTCCAATCTTATTTTATGCTCCCGGTTTGCCGGAGCTGAAAGGGCGGAACACAGAAATGATTGTGGAGCAAATCGATATTATGCCTACGGTGCTGGGCATACTTGGGTATGACCGTCCTTATATAGGCTTCGGGCAGGATGCACTTCATACGCCACTGAGTGAAAAATTTGCCGTGAACTATATTAATGGCAGCGGCATCTACCAGTTCCTGAAAGGTGATTACCTGATTCAGTTCGACGGAGAAAAAGTGATTCATGCCTATCGTTTCCGTACAGATGTACTGATGAAGGACGATGTGAAAGACAGCATGCCGCAGGAAGTGCGGAAAGAAATGGAAACCCAGCTGAAGTCAATCATCCAGCAGTACATGCAGCGGATGAACAACAATGAGTTGGTTTATAGGGAATAACTTAAAACAGCATATAAAAAGTAAACCGGACTTTCACGAGGCGAGAACCTCTGAAAGTCCGGTTTACTTTTATATAAAGAATGAATTAGTTCTTGTTGGCACGTTTACGTTCCGTTTCGTCCAGAATGACTTTACGCATACGCATGCTCTTCGGAGTTACTTCCACGTATTCATCTTCCTTGATGTATTCCAACGCTTCTTCCAGCGAGAAGACAACCGGCGGAATGATACGGGCCTTGTCGTCAGAACCAGAAGCACGCATGTTGGTCAGCTTCTTTGATTTGGTTACGTTAATCACCAGGTCGTTTTCATGAACGTGTTCACCTACCACCTGTCCGGCATATACTTCGTCTTGCGGATAGATAAAGAACTTACCGCGATCCTGCAACTTGTCGATGGCGTAAGCAAAGGCAGTTCCTGATTCCATGGCAATCATTGAACCGTTGGTACGGCGAGGAATGTCGCCCTTGAACGGCTGGTATTCCTTGAAGCGGTGAGCCATGATGGCTTCTCCCTGAGAAGCAGTCAGCACGTTGGTACGCAGACCGATGATACCGCGTGACGGCATGTCAAATTCAATGTTTACACGGTCGCCCTGAGTTTCCATGGATACCATTTCACCTTTACGGCGGGTTACCATATCAATCATCTTGCTAGCAAATTCTTCAGGCACGCTGATGGTCAGTTCTTCAATCGGTTCGCACTTCACACCGTCGATTTCCTTGAAGATAACCTGCGGTTGTCCTACCTGAAGTTCGTAACCTTCACGACGCATGGTTTCAATCAATACAGACAAGTGGAGCACACCACGTCCGGAAACAATCCATTTTCCGTCTTCGTTTTCCGTCTTGCGTACGCGCAGTGCCAGGTTCTTGTCCAACTCTTTCGTCAGGCGGTCGTGAATGTGACGTGAAGTCACGTATTTTCCTTCCTTACCGAAGAATGGAGAGTCGTTGATGGTGAACAGCATGCTCATGGTCGGTTCGTCGATAGCGATAGGTGGCAGCGGTTCCGGATTTTCGAAGTCGCAGATGGTATCACCGATTTCGAAGCCTTCCACACCGATGATGGCACAGATGTCGCCAGAAGATACGGATTCTACTTTCTTGCGGCCCAGTCCTTCGAAGGTATGTACTTCCTTGATTTTAGATTTCACCAATGTACCGTCGCGTTTAGCCAGGGTGATGTTCATACCTTCTTTCAGCGTACCTCTGTGCACGCGGCCTACGGCAATACGTCCGGTATAAGAAGAATAGTCAAGTGAAGTAATCAGCATCTGCGGAGTTCCTTCCAGCTGTTTCGGAGCCGGAATGTATTTCACGATGGCGTCCAGCAGCGGAGTGATGGTGCCGGTCGGAGTTTTCCAGTCTTCACCCATCCAGTTGTTCTTGGCAGAACCGTAGATTACCGGGAAGTCCAGCTGGTCTTCTGTGGCGTTGAGGCTGAACATCAGGTCGAACACCATTTCATATACCTCTTCCGGACGGCAGTTCGGTTTGTCTACCTTGTTTACCACTACGATAGGTTTCAATCCAATTTGCAGGGCTTTCTGAAGCACGAAGCGGGTCTGCGGCATCGGACCTTCAAAAGCGTCTACCAGCAGAATACATCCGTCGGCCATGTTCAAGACACGTTCCACTTCTCCACCGAAGTCGGCGTGTCCCGGAGTATCGATAATGTTGATTTTTGTACCGTTGTAATTGATGGATACGTTTTTAGAAAGAATGGTTATACCTCTTTCACGCTCCAGGTCGTTGTTATCCAAAACCAGTTCACCGTTGGTCTGGTCGTTGCGGAACAGATGTCCCGCCAGCATCATCTTGTCCACCAAAGTTGTTTTTCCGTGGTCAACGTGAGCAATAATGGCAATGTTTCTAATGTCTTGCATACTATACCTATATATAATTGTGTGCAAAATTACTGTTTTTCAGCGAAAGACAGGTATTTTATGCAGGGTTTTTATATTTTTTGGCGTAAACGCAGGGGGGAAGACCGGTCTTTCTGAGGGTGAAAGTCGGAGAGGAGCGATGAAGAAGATTCTGTCTTTTCGTGTGAAAAAAAGATGTAAAACGCTTGTAGTCTGAAAGATTATGCTTACCTTTGCATCCGCAAATCAAATTTATACATTTTAATAAATAGTCAAATTATGTATTTAGACGCAGCTAAAAAACAAGAAATCTTTGGAAAGTACGGAAAGTCTAACACTGATACTGGCTCACCTGAAGCGCAGATAGCATTGTTTTCATACCGTATTTCTCACCTGACTGAGCACATGAAGCTCAACAGAAAAGATTATAGCACTGAAAGAGCTTTGACAACTTTGGTAGGTAAGCGTCGTTCTTTGCTGAACTACCTGAAGAGCCGTGATATCGAAAGATACCGTGCTATTGTTAAAGAACTTGGTCTTCGTAAGTAATCCGTTACTTGCTGCAGGCAAAAAAATAAGCCGCTTTTCCTTCAAGGGAGAGCGGCTTATTTTTTGTACCCTCGTCGGGAATCGAACCCGAATCTAAAGTTTAGGAAACTTCTATTCTATCCGTTGAACTACAAGGGCAATCTTCCGCAAAAGTAAGTCTTTTTATTGAATATCCATGATTTTGGTATGAAAAAAGCGGTTTCCTGTTGATTTTTACGCCTTTTTTCAGCTGCTATGGGAAACCTTGAAGCGTTTGGAAGAGAATGCCAAAGGGTTTTGTTTGAAACACAAGTTCATTTGAGGTAAGACGCACTTGTGTTTCCTTTCGAATGCACTTGTGTTTTTTTAAAATGTACTTGCGTTCTGGTAAGTGCGAAAATAAACCTCGTATTTCTGGCTAGTTTTGTTTGAAAAATTGATATTTTTGGAGGAACGAATTCTAAAAAATACGATATCTATGGGAAAAATAAGTCAGTTTGTAAAGGCGGGGGCCTTGATTTTGTCAATGGCAGGATGTTCTTCGCCGAATTCCGGGGGAAAGGATGCGGAGATGGACCGCTTTATCAGTGACCTGATGGGAAGGATGACCTTGCAGGAAAAGTTAGGACAGTTGAATCTGCCGGCTGGGAATGACCTAGTGTCGGGAGCAGTGAAGAACAGCAAGATGGCAGAAGCTATCCGGGCTGGTGAGGTCGGTGGCTTTTTCAATGTGAAGGGAGTGGATAAGATTTACCAGATGCAGCGTATGGCGGTGGAGGAGACTCGTCTGGGAATTCCTTTGATAGTGGGTGCTGATGTGATTCACGGGTACGAAACAATCTTCCCGATTCCGTTGGCCCTGTCTTGTAGCTGGGATACGGCGGCGGTGACACGTATGGCACGTATTTCTGCCACGGAAGCTAGTGCCGATGGAATCAGCTGGACCTTCAGTCCGATGGTAGACATCTGTCGGGATGCCCGCTGGGGACGTATTGCAGAAGGAAGTGGGGAGGACCCATACCTCGGTGCGCTGATGGCCGGAGCGTATGTGCGCGGTTATCAGGGTGACGGCATGAAGCAGAACAATGAAATCATGGTCTGTGTGAAGCACTTTGCACTGTATGGAGCTTCGGAATCGGGACGTGACTACAATTCGGTGGATATGAGTCGAAACCTGATGTATAATGTGTACCTGGCTCCTTATAAAGGGGCGGTGGAAGCCGGAGTGGGTTCGGTGATGAGCTCGTTTAATACCATCAACGGGGTACCTGCTACAGCCGACAAATGGCTGCTGACGGATTTGCTCCGCAATGAGTGGGGGTTCACGGGGTTTGTGGTGACCGACTACAATTCGATTGGTGAGATGAAGACTCATGGGGTGGCCGACTTGAAGGAGGCTTCTGCACGGGCGTTGAATGCAGGAACGGACATGGATATGGTGGCACATGGTTTCTTGCATACGCTGGAAGCTTCATTAAAGGAGAAGGCCGTGACGCAGGAGCGGATTGACGAGGCCTGCCGTCGGGTATTGGAAGCCAAGTATAAGTTAGGATTGTTTGAGAATCCTTATAAGTATTGTGATACGCTTCGAGGACGCAAGGAATTGTTTACGGAGGCGAATCGTAAAGCGGCACGTGAGATTGCGGCTGAAACGTTTGTGCTGTTGAAGAACGAGGGTAAGTTGTTGCCTTTGCAGAAAAAAGGACGCATTGCATTGATTGGGCCGATGGCTGATGCGCAGAACAATATGTGCGGCACGTGGAACATGGATTGTCAGACAGATCGCCATGTGACGATGTACGAAGCTTTCCGTCGTGCGGTAGGTGATAAGGCTACGGTTTCTTATGCCAAAGGAAGCAACGTGTATTATAGTGAGCATATAGAGAAAGGGGCGGTCGAACCTCGTCCGCTGACACGTGGCGATGACCGTCAGTTGCGGGCTGAGGCTTTGCGCGTGGCGGCTTCTGCCGATGTGATTGTGGCTGCATTGGGTGAGAGTGCCGAGATGAGCGGAGAGTCTTCTTCTCGTACAGATATTCAGATCCCGGATGCGCAGAAAGATTTGTTGAAGGCATTGGTAGCTACCGGAAAGCCGGTGGTACTGGCTTTGTTTACCGGTCGTCCGCTGGATTTATGCTGGGAGTCTGAGCATGTACCGGCTATCCTGAATGTGTGGTTTGCCGGCAGTGAAGCGGGCGATGCCATTGCCGATGTGATGTTTGGTGACGTGTCTCCTTCGGGTAAACTGACCACGAGCTTTCCACGTGCGGTGGGACAGTTGCCGCTTTACTATAATCACCTGAATACAGGTCGTCCGGATACGGATGACACTACTTTCAATCGTTATGGCAGCAATTACATCGACCAGAGCAATGAACCGCTTTATCCTTTTGGCTATGGTTTGAGTTATACCACTTTCCGTTACGGTAATTTGCAGTTGAGTGCGGAGCGTATGGCTAAGGGTGGGCAGTTGAAGGTAACCGTGCCTGTAACCAATTCAGGTGAGTGCGATGGAATAGAGATTGTGCAGCTGTATCTTCATGATGTGTATGCGGAAATCTCCCGTCCGGTGAAGGAACTGAAAGCTTTCCGCCGTGTGGCCCTTAAAAAGGGAGAGACACAGAATGTAGAGTTTGTGCTCGATGAGGATGATTTGAAGTATTATAATTCTCGTCTGGAATATGGATATGAACCGGGAGAGTTTGAAGTGATGGTAGGTCCGGACAGCCGGAATGTGCAGCACGCGACTTTTGTGGCTGAATAGAAGTCAGTTCATATAAAACAAAAATGGTCCGTCTCTGTGAGAAGATTCAGAGGCGGACCATTTTTGTTTTATTCAAGTTGGACGTTGCGTACATGTACGTCTGTGCAGTGTAAGAATACTGAAGCCGATTCCCGGAATTTCTCGACCGATTCTGTGGTGAGAAACTCCCGTCGCTTGTTCTTGGAACAGCGTGCGTCCATGTCTGGATGACGCGACAGATAGTCCTTCAGGCTTTCGCTTACATACTCGCCTTGCGTTACCAGTCGGATGTGTGAGGGGGTGTACTGCCGTATCTTTTGCAGAAGCAGGGGATAGTGCGTACAGCCTAAAATCAGAGTGTCGATGTCCGGGTCTTTCTGCAGGATGGTATCAATGTATTTCTTGACGAAATAGTCGGCTCCGTCACCGTCGTATTCCTTGTTCTCTACCAGTGGCACCCACATGGGGCAGGCCATTCCTGTGACCTGAATGTCCGGAAAAATCTTTTTAATCTCCAGCGGATAGGATTCGGAGCGTACGGTGCCGGCTGTGGCCAGCAGACCTACGTGCCCGTTGCGAGTGATTTCACCGATACATTCCACTGTGGGGCGTATTACTCCCAATACGCGGCGGGTCGGATCCATGTGAGGAAGGTCGTTCTGCTGGATGCTGCGGAGCGCTTTGGCGGAAGCCGTATTGCAGGCCAGGATGACCAGCGGGCAGCCCAGTTCAAACAATTTCTTGACAGCCTGTAGGGTGAAGTCGTAGACCACTTCGAACGAGCGTGTGCCGTATGGAGCACGGGCATTATCTCCCAAGTACAGGTAATCGTACTGTGGCAGTCGTTCGATGAATTTTCCTAAAATGGTAAGACCTCCGTATCCGGAGTCAAAAACCCCGATGGGACCGGTGTGAGGGGCAGATAGAGGGTACATGGGAAAACGTTTGAAAGGTTTGAAAAGAAAAATGTCATTCAGAGAAATCTTTTTCGTGTTTCTCTGAATGACATGTAGTCAGGACGACAAAGAGTTCCTTTTATTACTGAGCAGGAGTTGCTGCAGGTGCTGCTGGAGTAGCAGGAACTGCTGTCAGGCTGATGCCCAATTTAGTCTTGATGTCGTTTGTAATATCTTTTGACTGAGCTTCGTCAATGTAAGGAATATCAGTACGGTTCAGGTCGAATACGTAAGTATAAGCACCTGCTTTACCTACAGCCTGTACGGCATCTTCCAGTTTTTTGTAGATAGGTTCCATCATGTCACCGTATGCTTTCTGCAACTGCTGCTGTGCATCCTGCTGGAACTGCATACCTTTTTCCTGCAAATCCTGCAGCTCTTTCTGGCGGCGTTCCTGAATATTTTGTGGCAGGTTCTTCTGTTCCTGCTGGTATTCTGCAAATTTCTTGTTGAATTCGTCAGAAGCACGTTTGATTTCGTCTTCGTATTGTTTCTGCATGGTCTGGATGTCTGTCTGTGCCTTAGCCCATTCCGGCATTACAGGGATAATATCCATTGATTTAAAGTGCGCAAATTTTTGTGCGAATACACTCATCGGTGCGATGAGCAAAAGTAAAAAAGCAATTTTCTTCAACATAATCTCAAGTTTCTATTTGTTATTAATTAATTCAGTGTATAAAACAGGGTTCTTATCACCCGGTTGCAAATGTATAAAATTAATTTGAATATCCTAATTTTGCAAGAACCTCATTGCTTATATCAATGCGTGGGGAAGCAAAAATCATGCTCTGTGCTGACGCACGGTCTATTACGGCATCATATCCGCGCTGGGTAGCAATCTCTTTCACGGCATTGTAGATAGCATCCTGAATCGGAGAAATCAGCTCCTGGCGTTTCTTCATCAGTTCGCCTTCCGGTCTGAAATATTGCTTGCGGAGTTCTGCCGCTTCTTTTTCTTTGGCTACGATAGCTTCCTCTTTGCTGGTTTTCTGAGTAGCAGAAAGTGTGTTGGCACTTTTCTGGTAATCTTCATACAGCTTTTTTGCTTCGTTGGCTTTGGCCTCAATCTGGCTTTGCCATTGCTTTGACAGTGACTCCATCTGTTGGTTGGCCTGTTGATAAGAAGGAATCTGCTTGAGGATATACTCCATATCTACCAGTGCGAATTTCTGTGCTGAGGCCATACCCACGGCGGCCACTAACAGCATAACGGATAAAATGAGTCTCTTCATAATCATTGGTTTTTAAGTGTTAGAATTCTTGTCCGATGATAAAGTGGAACTGGCTTCCGCTGTATTGCATTGAACCGTCAATCTTGTCGAAACCGTAAGCCCAGTCGATACCCATCATACCAATCATTGGCAGGAAGATACGTACACCGAATCCGGCAGAACGTTTCAACTGGAAGGGGTTAAAGTCGGTCACGTTGTTCCATGCGTTACCTGCTTCCACGAAGCCCAGTGCATAGATACTGGTAGAGTTTTCCAGCATCAGCGGGTAGCGGAGTTCGGCACCCAGACGGATGTAAGCATAACCTTCACTTCCGTACGGAGTCAATGAACCGTTTTCATATCCACGCAGGGCGATGGTTTCGGATGCGTAGTTGTAGCTGTAACCTGTCATACCGTCACCTCCCACGTAGAAGGTTTCAAACGGTGAACGTTTGTATTTGTTGAAGTGACCGAGGATACCGAATTCTGTACGGGTCATGATAACCGGACATTTCTGGATATCCATCAAGGCTGTATAAGTTTTGGCTTTGAATTTCCACTTGTGGTATTCAATCCACTTGTACATGCTGGCCGCATCGTGGTAGTTGTCTTTACCGTAAGTAGAGTAGTCCTTCTTGCTAAACAGAGAGTACGGCGGAGTAATCTGCAAAGAAGCCGAGAATTCTGAACCGTAACGCGGGAAAATCGGGTTATCCGTAGAGTTACGTGACAAGGTCAGGTTCAGGCTCAGGTTATTACAGTTACCGGTGTTCATGTACTGTCCGTTGTTCAGTTTGATATAGAGGTAACTCCAGTCTTTCAGCATGAATCGCTGGTAAGATAATTCAGCCGACAAGGTAAAGTAGTCATCCGGCCAGCGCAGACGCTTACCCCATCCTACAGATACACCGAACATCTTGATAGACTTGTCGGGGTTGTAGTAAGATTCGTAGTTGTCATAATAGCTTCCGTAGCCTCCGTAATATCCGTATCCGCTTAACATGTTGTAGTAGTTGTTCATGTAGGCAGAGTTATAATATTGGCTGCTTACGTCGGTCTGGATAGAGTAGAAAGCAGAAACAGAGAACGAGTTCGGACGCTTGCCGCCAAACCATGGGTCGAAGAACGATACGCTGTATGACTGATAGTAGCGTCCGTTGGTCTGTCCACTGATGGTCAGTGTTTGTCCGTCACCTTGTGGCAGGATACCGCGGTAGTTGTCGTTCTTGCGGAACAAGTTCGCAAATGAGAAGTTAGTAAACTTCAAGCTCAACTTACCGATGACACCAGTCTGTCCCCAACCTGCGGAGAATTCCACCTGGTCGTTAGCTTTTGATTCCAGTCCCCAGTTGATGTCTACTGTACCGTCCTGGAAGTTCGGCTGTACATCCGGTTTGATATTCTCAGGGTTGAAGTGTCCCATCTGTGCGATTTCACGGTAAGAACGTTCCAGTGCTTCTTTACTGAAGAGGTCGCCCGGGCGGGTACGTAACTCACGACGTACAATGTTTTCATACAGACGGTCATTACCGTTGATACGTACGTGGCTGATGCTAGCCTGCGGACCTTCCGTGATACGCATTTCCAAGTCGATAGAGTCACCGTCAATGTTTACTTCCACCGGATCGAGGCGGTAGAACACATATCCGCGGTTATAGTAGTTGTTACCGATTGCGTCTTCATCGTTAGAGATACGGTCGTTCAGCAACTTCTGGTTATATACATCACCGCGTTTCATGCGGAGCTGTTCGTTCAACAGGTCAGAAGGATATACCGTGTTACCTACCCAGGTGATGTCACGAAGGTAATATTTTTGTCCTTCGTAGATCTTCATGTAGACATCTACCGTCTTTTCATCGTATGAAGATACACTGTCTTCTACGATTTGTGCATCACGATAACCTAATTCGTTGTATTTATCGATGATTTTCTGCTTGTCTTCTTCGTAACGTTCATTGATAAACTTCTTGGCACGGAAAAGGTTGATCAGTTTACCTTTTTCGTTGGTTTTCTTCATGACACGTTTCAGTTTCTTGTCGGCCAAGACCTCATTTCCTTCAATGGTAATCTTGTGGACTTTGACTTTGGCCCTCTTGTCAATGTTCACGTCTACATATACCTGTTCCTTATTTTCCGGGTCTTCACGCTCCACGATGTTAACTTCTGCATTCTTGAAACCTTTTTCATCAAAATGTTTCTTGATCAGAATTTTAGCACGGTCAATCAAGTTCGGTGTAACCTGTGTACCTTTTGCCATACCCAGTTTAGCCTGCAAGTCTTCGCGCTCACTCTTTTTCACACCATGGATTACGATGTCGGTAATACGCGGACGTTGTGTCAGCTGGATAGACAGGTAAATTTTATTGTCTACAATTTTGTCTGCTACGATTTTCACGTCAGAGAACAAACCATGACGCCAGTATCTTTTTACTGCCGAGGTGATGTCATCTCCTGGTACGGTGATAGTCTGTCCGACAGCCAAGCCGGAAATACCTATCAGGACATAATCCTCATAGTTCTTTACTCCGCTGACCTTGATGTCGGCGATTTCATATTTTTTAGGTGTTCCGTTGTAAAGGATAATTGGTTTATCGCTTTGTTCAGTTGTATTATTGTCCTGTGCATATCCCCCCATTGGAGCAGACGAAAGACATGCAGCAATCAATAGGATAAGTGAAAAACGGTTTTGCATTGTTCTTTGTTAAATTTGTTCACTGGTTTTGCCGAATCGGCGTTCTCTTTTTTGAAAGTCACAAATAGCCTTACACAATTCTTCGGCCTTGAAGTCCGGCCAGAAAGTGTCACAGAAGTACAGTTCTGCGTAAGCGCACTGCCAGAGCAGATAGTTGCTTAATCGGATTTCACCGCCTGTTCTGATTAACAAGTCCGGGTCGGGCATATAATGAGTGGCCAGACATCGGTCGATGGTCTGGTCTGTAATTTCCTCGGGAGTGAGTATTCCTTCTTTCACTTCACGGGCAATTTTTTTGACAGCCTCCGTGATTTCCCACTTAGAAGAATAGCTTAATGCTAAAGTCAGACACATTCCCGTGTTCTTTGACGTACGTTCGATGCACTTGTTCAATCGTGCAAGTACGTTTTCCGGCAATTTTTCTGTTTCGCCGATGATGCGGAAACTGATGTTGTTCTTCATGAAGGTTTCTTCTTCAATAGAGTCCATAAGCAAACTCATCAGTGCGGCAACCTCGTCTACCGGACGATTCCAGTTTTCGGTAGAGAATGTATAAAGAGTCAGATACTTCACGCCCAGCCGTGCGGCTTCTTCCGCAATGACATGTACGGTTTCGGCGCCAGCCTGGTGTCCGAAAGTACGGGCATGTCCCTGCTGTTTGGCCCAGCGTCCGTTGCCATCCATGATGATAGCAATATGTGCCGGTATCCGGTTCTTGTCAATTTGGTCTTTATATAGCATCGCTTTGTTGTTTTTCAGTTTTTTAGATTACCATTTAGGAGTGAATCCCAGTCGGTTGATACGTCCTCGGCTGATGCTTCCATCTTCCCACACAATCCAGATAAAGTTACCTCTGGACGTTCCGTTTTCCAGTTTGGGAGTTACGGCGCATGAATAATTGCCGTGGTGTGTAGTATAAAGTGTGCTGAATTCTGCTGGGAAAGCCATACATTCAGTGACAGGTCTCCAGCAAAGTCCGTTATCGGTAGAACAATAGAACTGGCTGAAAGGTTTCACTTCCGGTTTTACACTTTCCCCACCGAAAGCATACAGCTTTCCGTCGTAGTAAATCATGGTGACGTTTTTCAGGTTCGGCAGTGGAAGATTCTGCATTCTTGTTTCCCATTTGTTGTCGCTTGACATACGGTTGAATACTAATGCAGTCGTATCATTAGCTGTAGTACCCTGATTATAGCAAAGGGCTACAGTAGAAGTGATATTGCTGTTGTAAGACGCTGTAGTTGTATTGGAGAAGAAAGGTTTACCTGTCGGGAACAGTGTGAATGGGTCAGCATCTTCTGTCCATGTATTTTCTTTATATATACCACTTTTTCCACCTTTTACAGCGTAAAGTTCACTTTTTATTTCATTTGCTCCTATTAGCATTTCAAATGTTTCTGTGCCTACAGAAGTAATTTCATTGCTATTTGCATCCAGTTTGTAAAGCTGTTTATTAGTTCCTGCTAAGAAATAGATGTTTCCTGCACATACTGTGGCAGAATAAGTATCGATGTTTAATGGTAAATTTTCTATAGGAGTCCATGACGTCGGGTTATCTTTCAGTCCGTTCTCTCCAGGAACATTTATAGCTTTAGTATATTCTATACAAGTATTGCCATTATTCTTTTTCCCAAAAATATAAATCTTCTCATTGGTATATACAGCTTTCTGTTCACTCAAGTTTCCAGCACTAAATGGATTGTTATCAAACTTCTTCCATGAAATTGTGTCCGGTTCCTGCTTATGTACGTTAATGGTAATTGTATAAGGTTTTCCTTCTACACCACTATATGCATACACTTTAAATTCCACCGGGTCAGTAAAATCGATAGAGTCAGTTGATGTCCAGATGGTATCACGTTCGGAGCCTTTGGGTTTGTAGGCTAGCATTCCCGCATCATATGTGATACTGGTAATAACCTTATCTATGTAGGTTCCTACGGGGAGTGAGTCTTTATTTGTGATGGTTCTATTGATTTGGTCAATGGTGAATGGATAGTTAGAACAATCAAGTGTATCTACATAAGGACTATCTAAACCATTTTTATCTTTTCCTACACGGTCAATGTTCAATGTACCCAATGAAAATCCTGTAATACTGGTTTCTGAGGTATAAGTGACCTGTTCCACATCATTATCCAAACACGATGTCATTATAGATGTTGCAGCAAAGAGTACTGCAATCAATGGCAAAAACTTTATTTTCATCTGCAAATGAGTTCTTTTAATTACAAGTTGCAAAAGTAGAAAGTTTTTCCTCGATTCCTCGCTTTTAGGGGAAGTTTTATATAAAATTATATTGTTATCTCCTCTTTATCAAGCTCTGTTGCATATTGTCCTGTTTTGTTAAAGGGCACAAGACTGTGCAAAAAGTCGCTTTTTCAGTATATTATAAGAACTTTTTATGGGTAAAAATTGTTTATATTCCCTTTGTATATCGATATTGTCCTGTATAAAACGGTTTTATACAATTTGTTTACTGAAAGAACGGATAATTTTGTAATCCAATAAAAACGAATAAATAACTATGTACAGACAATTAATTTCTAATTCATGGAAAGCATGCCTTCTTTTCGTATGTGTATTCTTTTCTGGTATAACAGTGAAAGCAGATGATAGTTTATACTCTCCTAATAAGAAAATAGGAGTGAGCTGGGATAATCCGGCGAAAGGATTGCGTGTGATTTATAAGAAAGGTGATTCTTCGATTTCGGTAGTTCAGTTAAAGAATCTGGGGATTCAACTTCAGCGTACATCTGGAGACGAATTTAATTATGTGTCTTCTTCCGCCGTGACTCCTGTACGTGAGGATTATACCATGATAACGGGTAAACGCCGTCATTGCACGAACGAGGGAAACCAGCAGATATTTCATTTCAAGAGCGCTCAGAACGTATCGCTGGATTTGGAACTTCGGGTATATGATGACGGTATAGCTTTTCGTTATGTATTTCCCCGCCTGACTAAAGAAATGTGTGTGACTGATGAAACTACAGCTTTTGCTTTTCAGAAAGGAATTACCCGATGGACACAGAAGTTGAATCAGGCCTATGAAGACTTCTATTTGAAAAATAAAGGTCGTGTGCAAGGATATACTGCAGGACAATGGGGATTCCCGGCATTGTTTGAAGTGGCAGATTCTGTTTTTACCCTTATCTCAGAAGCAAATGTGGCGAAAGGTAACTGTGGCTCCTGGCTGAACAATGCTGCCAATGAGTCGACCTATAAAATAGAGATGGCAGAACCGACCAAAGCTTCCGGTAGATGGTGTTCGCCTTGGCGCGTGGCCATTATCGGTTCTCTGGCCGATGTGGTAGAGTCCACTTTAGTGACAGACGTCAGTGAGCCTTGTCGGCTGAGCGATGTTTCCTGGATTAAGCCAGGAGTCGTTTCCTGGATTTACTGGGCTTATAATCACGGTTCAAGAGATTATCAGCTGATAAAGAAGTATATTGATTTTGCGGCAGATTTTCATCTTCCTTACATGTTGATTGATGCGGAATGGGACGAAATGGGGAACGGTGGCAATGTGGAAGATGCCTTGGCTTATGCAAAACAGAAGAAAGTTGCTCCTTTGTTGTGGTATAACTCCTCTACCGCGTGGTGTGCGTTTGGTCCTTTGTATCGTCTGAACAAACCGGAGACACGTCAGAAAGAATTTGCCTGGCTTGAGTCCATGGGTGTGAAAGGAATAAAAGTAGATTTCTTCAGCCAGGACAGTATATCTACGATGAATTATTTTGTGGACGTTCTGGAGGATGCGGCTAAATATCATTTGATGGTAAACTTTCATGGAGCTCCTATTCCGCGAGGCTGGCAGCGCACTTATCCTCACATGATGTCAGTAGAAGGAGTATATGGAGCTGAATGGTATAATAATAAGGAGACATTGACCGACAGTGCGGCATGGCATAACTGTACATTGCCTTTTACGCGTAATGTAGTGGGCCCGATGGACTATACTCCTTGTACTTTTACAGACTCTCAGCATCCGCATATCACTTCGAACGGGCATGAACTGGCTCTGCTGGTTGCATTTGAATCTGCTTTGCAGCATTTGGCCGACCGTCCCGAAGGATACCATGCCCAACCAGCTGAAGTACGCTCATTTATCTCTTCACTTCCCACCGTTTGGGACGATACGAAATTGCTGAGCGGTTATCCTTCCAGCTATGTGGTGCTTGCCCGGAAGAGTGGTGATTGCTGGTATATTGCCGGCCTGAACGGAACAAACGAGAAGAAATCGCTTGCTGTGGATTTGAGCTTTATTCAGGGACCTGTCAAAGAAATCACTCTGTATGCCGATGGAAAAGAACGTAATCAGTTTGATATACAGATGCTTTCTGGTTTGAAGAAATCTGTACATGAGGTAGACTGTCTGCCACGCGGAGGATTTGTGATGAAGGTTAGCCTTGATTGAGTTATAGTTAGGCTATTTATATTTACGTGGAGAATGCCTGATGCTTTTAGAATGAGCGTCAGGCATTTTTTGTGTGTTTTTCAGAGGTGATTGCAGTGACGGTATAAAAGATAGGGAATTATTGGTCATTTTGAGGAATGCTTTTGTATAAAAATTGAAATTAAACGGTCAATTCTCTGTTTCACACTGTGGAATATAAAAACCACAGTGTGGGATATATATTTCACAGTGTGAAATACAAATCTCGCACTGTGAAACAGAGAATATGTAAAGTCAAAACAGAGAATTTGTAGAGTAGTTTGGAAGATATAGTAGTAGCTAAAACACGTTTGTCGATAAATTGCAAGAAATATCGATTTTGTTAATCTTTTATCGTTTTTAAGTTTGAATAATGTCGATTTTGTATTATTGAAAGATACTTTAATCCTATATTCGGGTTGTATGAATAATTAACTTTGCATTGTATAATTTAAATCTAAATAAAGATGAAACACAATTCTATTAGGCAAATGTGGCAAGCCTTGAGAGTATTTATGTTACTCTTTGCTTGTTGTGTGAGTTCCATTGCATGGGGACAAGGAACAAACAGTGTGAAAGGTCACATTACAGACGGAAACGGAGAACCCTTGATTGGGGTAAGTATTCTGGTAAAGCATACAAACAATGGAACTGTAAGTGATTTAGATGGTTATTTTACTCTGTCAGTTAATCCAGGAGACATTTTGCGTGTGACGTATGTAGGGTATGCTTCACAGGAGATTCCTGCAGTTTCGGGCAAAATAATGCGAATTGTTCTTAAAGAAGATACCGAATTGTTGGATGAGGTTGTAGTAGTAGGTTATGGCACTCAGAAGAAAGTGAATTTGACGGGTGCTGTTTCTGCAGTTACCAGTGAGGATCTGATGAACAAGCCGGTGATGAGTACAGCCCAGGCTATTGCAGGTTTGGCACCAGGTCTGAGTGTTGTACAGAATTCTGGACGTCCTGGTACAGGAGCAAATGTGAAGATTCGTGGAACAGGTACTTTCTCCAGTGCCGGTACTGATCCGCTGGTGCTTATAGACGGTTTGTCTGGTAATCTGGATGATGTAGATCCTAATGATATTCAAAGTATTTCTTTCTTGAAAGATGCCGCTTCTGCTTCTATTTATGGTAACAGAGCTGCAAACGGAGTTATTCTGATAGAAACAAAGAAAGGTGCACAGGGAAAAACTGTAGTAACCTATAACAATTCATTTGGCTGGCAGCGGGCAACAGAACTTCCTGATTTTCTTCCGTCTTGGGAATATGCTACGTATTATAATATGGCCATGCAGAACATGAGTAAGCAGGATGCTTATTTGCCGGAGCAGATACAGAAATATAAAGATGGCTCTGATCCGGACAACTATCCGAATGTGAATCATCTGAAGTGGCTGTTGGAAAGCGGTTCAGGTTTCCAGCACCAGCATAATGTAAGCATTCAGGGAGGAAATGCGACGACAAGTTACAATCTCTCTATCGGTTATAGAAATCAGGAAGGACTTACAGCCAAGACGTCTAATGAACGCATGACTGCTCTGTTCTCTTTGAGAAGCCAGTTAAGCAAGTCTCTTACATTGAGTTTGAATATCAATGCTTACAATAACAAATACAATGCGCCGAACGGTGAGCCGACAAGCATTGACGGTATAATAGGTTATGCAGTCCGTGAGGCTCCTATCTATGCAGGACAGAAATCTGATGGAAGCTTTGGGTATCAGGATAATTATAGTCCGGAAGCCTGGCTGGCAAGTGAATCATTTGTGGAGAATGTCAGCCGTAATATAAATGCTTCCGGACAATTAAGATGGGATACTCCGATTAAAGGATTGTCACTGACCGGAAAAGCTGGCGTAACATACTGGACTAAATATGATAAGACTTATCGTGCAGAGACTTATTTTGATGAAAATAAGACGGTCGGTCCTTCTACATTGAATATCTGGACATCAAATAATACGAATACCACTCTGGAAGCTTTAGTAAATTATGAAAAGACGTTCGGCAGTCATGACTTGAAGGTTCTAGCCGGTACCTCTGTAGAACAGACTTCCAATAAAGGTCTGGAGGGTTATCGCAATACCTTCCCTAATAATGCCTTGTATCAGCTTGGAGCCGGTGATGCATCAACTGCCACAAACAACAGTTCTTTGGAAGAGTATGCCTTGGTTTCTTTCTTTGGTCGTGTGAACTATGCGTTTAAGGATAAATATTTGCTGGAGGCTAACCTGCGTTATGACGGCTCTTCCCGTTTTGCGAAAGATAACCGTTGGGGCATTTTCCCTTCAGTTTCTGCAGGATGGAGAATTTCTGAAGAAAATTTCTGGAAAAATACGCGTGCAGGTGAGGTTGTCAATAACTTGAAACTGCGTGCATCGTATGGTGTACTGGGTAACCAGAATATCGGAGTATATCCTTATCAGCAGACATACGATCTGGATCATAATTATCCGTTGGGTAATCCAGCCACTTTGGTCCCCGGTACTTATGTTTCTACTTACCGCAACCAGGATCTTACCTGGGAAAAGACAGCTATCACCAATGTGGGTTTGGACTTCGGGTTGTTCAATAATACGTTAAATGGTAGTATTGAATATTTCTATAAATACACTTCAGACATTCTTGCACCGGTTGAAAAAGCTGGTATTCTTGGGCAGAATGTGAGTGAATCGAATGTAGGTGCAGTATCCAATAAAGGTATTGAAGTAAACTTAAGTTATAACGGACGTATTGGCAGAGATTTCCAGTTTAGTATTGCGCCGAATTTTACATGGGTAAAGAATGCGGTGGAAGAACTGGCAAATGGTGCTACAGAAGAAATCAACAACAACCGTATTGTGGGACAGCCGATAGGTATTATTTATGGATATCAGACAGAAGGATTGTTCGTTGATCAGGCAGAAATTAATGAGGCTCCTGAACAGTTAGTAGGAAAGAGTGACTTGAAACCGGGCTATATACGTTATAAGGATATTAGTGGTCCGGACGGTGTACCTGATGGAAAGGTGGATGCTGAATATGACCGTACAGTATTGGGTAGTACTACTCCCAAGTTCTATTATGGCTTGAACCTCTCGGCTTCTTACAAAGGCTTTGATTTCTCCGCACTGTTCCAGGGATTAGGCGGTTATCAGCGTCAGATAGGTTCTTATATGGCTTATGCGTTTTATAACGGCGGACAGATTCAGAGATGGCAGGCTGAAAACTGCTGGACAAAAGAGAATCCAGATAAATGGGCAGAATATCCTCGCATAGAAACGATGAATATGAACCATCCGAACCTGCAGACCTCCGATTACTGGGTACGCAATGCAAGCTTCTTACGTTTGAAAAACTTGCAGCTTGGTTATACCTTGCCACAGGCATGGACCAAGAAGATTGGTATTGAAAAGTTACGCGTATATGTAAGTGGTCAGAATCTTTTCAGCTTTAACAGTTTCTATCAGGGATGGGATCCTGAGAATGAAATTGGAACAGGTGATTCTCCTTCTTACTATCCTATTACAGCCATTTATTCGTTTGGGTTTAACTTCAAGTTCTAATTACTATAAATCTATAAAGATATGAAACCGTTATTACAAATATTACATATAGCCAAGTTGTCAGTTTATTCTTTGGCTTTGTCTGGTGTGCTTGTCAGCTGTTCGGATTTGCTGGAGAAAAATCCTCCTTCTGCTATCTCGGACAATACTTTCTGGACAGGTGAGAATGATGCTTATCTGGCATTGGTAGGTTGTTACCGCTTTCAGACAGGTTGGTCCCATGATGATTTTGCAACTCCTCAAGGATTGTTGTATCTTGATTTTGCTGGAGGCAACGGTACGGAAAAAGAGAATTTTACTACTCTGATGGCCAGTTCCAATACAGTTGCGACGAATAGCAATATTGAGTGGTATTGGAAGAATGCCTATACACAGATTGCAAAATACAATAATTTTCTGGTTAATGTTGGGAAATGTCCAATGGATGAAGATACTAGAGAAAAATGGAGTGCAGAAGTAAAAACTTTACGTGCTTATTTCTTGTTTAATCTGGCATTTTATTTTAAAGATGTTCCTATGTCACTTGCACCGTTAACTGTGGAGGAGGCTAATACGATTAAGCAGACAGCCCAGGCAGATGTGTATGCCCAGGTGGAAACTGATTTGAAGGAAGCCGCCAGAATTCTTCCGGACAGTTATGATGCAGAAGAATATGGACGTCTGACAAATGGTGCGGCTAAAGTATTGTTGTCTCGTTTGTATTTGGCTCAGGACCGATGGGGAGATGCTGCTGATATTTTGAATGAAGTAATTATTTCAGGCAACTATCAGCTTGATCGCAGAAATGGAGATGAAAGTTATGAAAAGCTGTTCCAAATAGGAGGCGAATATAGCCCTGAGACTATTTTTTGTATCATGGGTATTGCGGATAAATTTACAAATTCCCGCTATCAATATCTGTATCCGGAATGTGCTTATGGTGGCTGGCATCAGTTTGCTCCTTATAATGAACTGGTAAAAGAGTATTTCTGTACGGATGGAAAAGATATTGATAACTCAGGTGTGTATGATGATAATGATCCTTATGCTAATCGTGAAATAAGATTGTATGCTTCTATTTTCCTTCCTCCGTTGGGCTCTTATCCTGGAACAAAATATAATGATATAACTTATAATTGTTTCCAAGGACCTAATACGGCAGATAGTTACAATCGTTTCCCGTTGTTTAACGGTTATTGTCCCAAGAAAGGTTGTGATCCTTCGATTACGAATAATTTAGGTTCAACGCCTACTTATACTCCTCTTATGCGTTATGCTGAGGTGCTGTTGAGTTATCTGGAAGCGTTGAATGAATCTAATCCGGGTGCCGTTGATCAAACAGTGCTTGATTTGACAATCAATGATATACGTAATCGCGTGAAATTACCAAAATATCAAAAAAGTGATTTGCCGACTCAGGAGGATGTGCGTAAGGCAGTTCGTAAGGAAAGACGGGTAGAGCTGGCTTTTGAGGGGTTTAGATATTTTGATATACTTCGTTGGGGAATTGCAGAACAGGAGTTGAATCATACGTTTACAGGAGTCAAACTCTCGGATGACCCTGATGCTCCTAATTATCGTGGAAGTGGCTCTGCGGCCTCTCCGGTTGACCAAGATATGTATTATCAGTTTGAAACCCGTACATGGTCTGCCCATAACCGATATTTCCCTATTCCGCAAAGTGAAAGAAATGTTAATAAGAACCTGAAACAGAATGAAGGATATAACTAAATTTTAGTATCAATATAGCCGGCGGTATTCTTGAGGAGTAACGCCGGTTATTTTTTTAAATAAACGGTTAAAGTAAGAATAGTCCTCAAAAGCCAGTTGAAAAGCAATTTCTTTGACAGCCAGTTCCTCTGTGATTAGTAGGAGCTGAGCTTTTTCTATTTTCTTTTGGTTGATATATTGCAAAGGTGTAGTTCCTAATTCTTTTTTGAAAAGACGGATGAAATGGTCTTTTGATAGGCAGGAAATTTCTGCTAGTTTTTCTAATTCAATAGCTTCATTGAGATGCTTACGTATGTATAGGACAGCTTTCGCTATGCGATTATCTTCAGTTTCGATTTTGGGTTTGCCTTGTTTAAAGAAGTGAGATAATAGTTGAAGAACGATACCCCTTGATTCTACTTTGTCACAAAAGGCTCGTTGTCTGTTTTTGATGAGATTTTGCATCAAGGTGGGGTTATTATCATAAGTGGTAGGATCAGACTTTTGTAATGTCATGTGCGGGTTAATCTCACATAAACGTTTAAATAAAGATAAATCTAATTCAGCTCCTTCTATTTCAATTGGAAATTTCCAATGGTCTAGCCAATCGATATCTGAGTAATGATCTTCATAAATGTGTAAGTAGTAGTGTATGAATTTAGAGTTACATATATTAGTGTGTATGGTAAAAGCAGGGATAAAATACATGTGGTTTGGATATAATGTATATATTCCGTCTGGAAGTGCTATTTGTGCATTTCCTTCTGTAACGTAATATAGTCGGGCGAAGGGACTATTTACATTCTTCCAGTTCCAATCTGCATTGTGAACAGCTAATCCTACATTCAGGACTAATGGGTGTATTTGTTCTACTTGTAAGTTCATAGGTTGATTTAACTTTATTCAAAAATAGGTAATAATCTTCTTTTCTGCAAATTCTTTTAAGAATAATCTGTATTTGTCAATGAATGTCGATATTGTCCAGTCTTTTTGTGTGTAACATAATTTGAATCTCTAAATTCGTCGATTTTGTATTATAGATATCTGTTTTATTCTATATGTAATAATTTAAGGAACATATCTTTGTAATATATAATGAATCTAACTACTAAAAAAAACAATTATGAGAAAACGAAAGTATTCCGCAGTCCTATTTTTTATAGGGTTATCTGTCTTTTCAGTGTTTGGAGTTAAAACGATTCCTATAACTGAAGTGTCTAGTGTTATGCAGCAGCGTAAGGAAGTTACCGGTACGATTTTTGATGAGATGAATGTTCCTGTAGCTGGAGCTACTATCACAGTAAAAAATTCGACAAGAGGATGTATTACTGATATTGATGGTAAATTTTCTATCTCAGTTTCTGTTGGTGATGAATTGTTGGTTAATTTTTTGGGGTATCAGACTGCCATCATAAAAATTACATCAGAAAATAACTATAATGTAGTGTTGAAGCAAAAGATTGATGAACTTGATGAAGTGACTGTTGTTGCTTTCGCTAAACAGAAGAAAGAAAGTGTGATTAGTTCTGTTACTACAGTGAAACCTGCTGAATTAAAAGTGCCTGTTAGTAATCTAACAAATGCGCTTGCTGGTAGAATGTCAGGAGTAATTGCATATCAAACGAGTGGTGAGCCAGGAAATGATGATGCGAGTTTTTTTATTCGTGGCGTTACTACGTTTGGATATGCGGCAAGTCCATTAATTCTAATTGATAATGTAGAACTTACTACGGCTGATTTGGCACGTTTGAATGTGGATGATATAGCAAGTTTTTCTATTATGAAAGATGCTACAGCAACAGCTCTTTATGGTGCCAGAGGTGCTAATGGGGTTATTCTTGTAACGACAAAAGAAGGTAAGGAAGGAAAGGCTAAAGTTAATGTAAGAGTTGAGAATTCTATATCTGCTCCAGTTAGTACAATAGATTTAGCTGATCCTATTACCTATATGCAATTACATAATGAAGCTGTAAGAACAAGAAATCCGTTAGGTGTTTTGCCTTATTCACAGACTAAAATTAACAATACAATCAACGGGGTAAACCAATATGCATATCCGGCAACAGATTGGTATAGCGAGATGTTTAAAGATTATGCTATGAATCAGCGCGTGACTGCTAATATCAGTGGGGGAGGGACTATTGCAAGATATTATATAGCGGCATCTTATTATAAGGATAATGGTGTATTGAATGTGGATAAACAAAATAATTTTAATAGCAATATTGACCTTCGTAAATATACTATCCGTTCCAATATTAATATTGATCTTACTAAAACTACAGAAGCTATTATTAGGGTAAATGGTGCTTTTGATGACTATAGGGGACCCATAGATGGGGGCGATGCTTTGTATAGCAAGGTAATGAAGACAAGTCCGGTATTATTTCCTAAATCGTACCCTAATGTGGGTGAGTATGCAAATAATACACATATAATGTTTGGTAATTATGGAGATGGTAATTATATAAACCCTTATGCGGATATGGTAAAAGGCTACAAGGATTATCATCGAACTTCCATTGTGGTGCAGGGAGAGTTGAAGCAGAATCTTGATTTTGTGACAAAAGGATTGGAGGTACGAGGACTTATCAGTACTACCAGATATGTGTATTCTGATGTGTCAAGATATTATAACCCGTATTATTATGCCTTGGGGGCTTATGATAGGGTGAATGATACATATACTCTGGCTCTGCTTAATCCAACGGGAGGTACTGAGTATTTGAATTATAATGAGGGACTTAAAGATATCACAACGACAAACTATATGGAGTTGGCTGCTAACTATAATCGTGAATTTGGTGGACATGGCGTAAGTGGTATGTTGGTCTTTACACGCCGCACACAGCAAAACAGTAATGCTGGTGACCTGCAAAAATCATTACCCTATAAGAACCAAGGATTATCAGGACGTTTTACTTACTCTTTTGATAAGCGTTATTTTGCAGAGTTCAATTTCGGTTATAACGGTTCTGAGCGTTTTGCTGAGAATGAAAGATATGGTTTTTTCCCTTCATTTGGTGTGGGTTACCTTATTTCTAGTGAGAAATTTTGGAAGCCACTTGAGAAAACTGTAAACAAATTGAAATTGAAATTTACCTACGGATTGGTAGGAAATGACCAAATTGGCGACGCAAATGACCGTTTTTATTATCTTTCAAATGTAAATATGGATGATAGTGCCAAAGGGCAGACATTTGGGACAAATTGGGGGAATACAATAAATGGTATAACAGTCAATCGTTACGCAAATGAGTTTATTACTTGGGAAAAGGCAGAGAAGACAAATGTAGGCCTGGAGCTAGGGTTATTTAACAAGCTTGAAATACAGGCCGATTTGTTTTATGAGAAGAGAAATAGTATATTGATGACACGCTCTTATATACCGTCTACTATGGGACTTACAGCTGATGTGAGAGCAAATGTCGGAGCCGCCTCAGGTAAAGGCATTGATTTGTCGGTCGATTATCAACATTCTATAAATAAAGATACATGGATTACAGGACGTGCAAATTTTACTTATGCAACAAGTAAATATGAAAGAATAGAAGAACCAGATTATGTAGGTGCAGGAACTCCATGGCGCAGTCAGGTTGGGCAAAATTTGAGCCAACGCTGGGGATTTATAGCAGAACGATTGTTTGTGGATGAGGCTGATATTGCTAACTCGCCGACTCAGAATTTCGGGAATGTGGTGATGGCTGGTGATATTAAATATAAGGATATTGATGGTAATGGTCAGATTACAGATGCGGATATGGTACCTATCGGTTATCCAACAACTCCTGAAATAACCTATGGTTTTGGGTTATCTGCTGGATATAAAAATTGGGATTTGTCTGTTTTTTTTCAGGGTAATGCACGTACTACATTTTGGATAGATCCGTCATCTATTTCACCTTTTATAGATACTGATAGTGAAAGCTCTCTTTCACAGAATGCTTTATTACAAGCTATAGCAGATGATCACTGGTCGGAGTCGAACCGAAATATTTATGCCTTTTGGCCAAGGCTGTCAAATGAACTTAATGAGAATAATACTCAGATAAGCACCTGGTGGATGCAGGACGGCTCATTCATGCGTCTTAAATCATTGGAGATTGGTTATTCATTACCAAAATCATGGGTAAAAAAGATGCGTCTTGGAACAGTCAGGTTATATTTGAGCGGAACAAATCTACTAACTTTCAGTAAGTTTAAGTTATGGGATCCTGAAATGGGAGGTAATGGACTGGGTTATCCTATTCAAAGGGTTTATAATGTTGGTCTAAATGTTAACTTTTAAGAAATATATATTATGAAAATAAAAAAGATTATAGCTTTGATGCTTATTGGAGTGTTATCAGGTTGTTCTGATTTTTTGGATGTAGCTCCTGATAATATAGCGACGATTGATATGGCTTTTAATAATAAGACAAATGCGGAGAAATATTTGGCAACATGCTATTCCCGTATTCCATTATATGGTGCACAAAGGGATAATCCTGGGTTGACGGCAGGCAATGATGTTTGGTTTTATACTATGGAAGATCAGTATTTTGATAATAAATGGTCATTTGGTATTGCTAATGGATTGCAAAATATTAATGATCCGCTAAATAATTATTGGGATGGTGCTAATGGTGGTAAAGCTTTGTATCAAGCCATACGTGATTGTAATATCTTTATTGAAAATGTATCGAATAGAGAGCGAGTTCCTGATTTGGATGAACCGGAAAGGAGAAGATGGATTGCTGAGGTACAAGTCCTGAAGGCTTTTTATCATTATTATTTGTTTCAGTTGTATGGACCTATTCCTATTGTAGATGAGAATCTTCCCATATCAGCGACAGTAGAGGAAGTTAGAGTGAGAAGGAATAAAGTAGAAGAGGTGGTTGATTATATTGTCAATACAATTGATAAAGTTTATATGGATTTACCACTAAAAATTAATAATGAAGCAACGGAAATGGGACGTTTGACTCAGCCTGCCGCTTTGGCAATTAAGGCAAAGACTTTGCTATTGGCTGCAAGTCCTTTGTTTAATGGTAATACGGACTATGCGAACTTTAAAGATTGGGATGGTGAAGCGTTTTTCCCGCAAACATACGATGCCGATAAATGGGTGCTGGCTGCAGAGGCTTGTAAGGTCGCATTAGATGTAGCTATTGATGCAGGCCATAAATTATATGATTTTGGTGATGAAACATTGATAGAACTTCCAGATGACTTGATGTATTCCATGAATGTGCGTCAGGCTGTGACGGAGCGTTTTAATGTGGAGTTAATTTGGGGATGTGGTAAATCATGGACATATGATTTACAATGTAACTGTCAGCCTAAATTAATGATTTCTCAGGCTGCTAAACAATTTACTTGTAAGAGCTTATATTCTCCAACTCTAGATATAGCAGAGATGTTTTATTCAAATAATGGAGTTCCTATAGAGGAGGACAAGGATTGGATTATTAATAGTAATGATTATATGAATCGTTATCAGATACAAATAGCAGAAGAGAAAGACAAATATTTTATTAAACCAGGCTATCAGACCGCAAAGTTACACTTCAATAGAGAACCTCGTTTTTATGGAACATTAGGATTTGATGGTTCCAGCTGGTATGGTCATGGTAAAGAGTATGCTGATGACATGTATTATCTTGAAGCGAAAAAAGGGCAGGTGAGCGGTATGTCTATGTTGTCTTTATATTCAATTACAGGATATTTTGCCAAAAAGTTAGTGTATTATAAGAATATTATATCAGAAACCTCTGAAGTCATAGAGGAGTATCCGTTCCCTATTATTCGTATGGCAGATTTGTATCTGATGTATGCTGAAGCACTGAATGAGGCTACAGAAAATGGTGAGTTTGTGCCCCAAGAGGTATATGATAATATTGATATTGTGCGTGAACGCTCTGGGTTGAAAGGTGTAAAGGAGGCATGGAGTACTTATTCTATCAACCCGAATAAGCCAAATACAAAAGAAGGTATGCGAGAAATTATTAGGCGTGAACGTCAGATTGAGTTAGCTCTTGAAGGTGTGAGGTATCATGATTTAAGAAGATGGAAATTAGCAAGATCTACATATAATAATGCTCTTATTAAGGGATGGAATGTGGAAAAGGGAAATGCGGAGGAATATTATGAGGTACGCAATATAGCTCAGATGAAATATTCTCAGAAGGATTATTTATGGCCGTTGAAATATGATGATATAATCAATAATCCTAATCTGAAACAGAATCCTGGCTGGTAATTTTGTAATTTAACTAAATAAAGTTGTAATATGAAAAATATATTCTTGTTTATATGTGTCGTTTTTGTTTTAGTCAGTTGTAGGGAGATTAATCTTCATACACCATATGGTGAAAACGATGGAGGCATTCCCGGAAAAGTTCAGGTATTATCATATACTGCTCTTGCTGGAGGAGCGGAAATTATTTTTAAAAGTCCAGAAGATGAAGATTTGATGGCTGTGGTTGCTAAATACACTTTAGATTCAGGAGTTGAAATGGAGAGTAAGGTTTCTTCATATTCAAGTAAGCTGACAGTAGAAGGGTTTGGGGATACAAATCCTAAAAAAATAACTCTTTATGCAATAGATAGAATGGAGAATAGGGGAGACACAACGGAACTAGAAATCATACCGCTTACTCCATCTTATATAGAGGCTTATAATACATTGGAAGTTAGTGAAACATTTGGTGGCATAGCGGTAGCAATGAAGAATCCTTCTGCGAGTGATTTGTCTATAGAAGTAATAACTTCTGATTCATTGGGGCAATGGGCTACAGCCCAACAAAATTATACCTCATCAAAATCTGTAAGTTTTGCGGTCAGGGGGTATGAATCGAAAGAAAGGACATTTGGAGTTATTATACGGGATAGATGGGATAATGTGACGGATACGGTATTTTCAACTGTGAAGCCTTGGGAGGAATATGAATTGGATAAAAGTAAATTCTCAGAACTAATATTGGATAATGATATTCCGATGAATGCTTGGTGGAATTGGCTTGGAAAAATCTGGAATGGCTCTCATAATTACGGTGACGGAGGAGATATGGCTCATTCTCCGCAGGAAAACTCCACAATGCCGATATGGTTTACATTTGATTTAGGAGTGACTGCTCATCTTAGCCGTTACATGTATTGGCAACGCCTAGATGATAATTATCTGTATCAGCATGGTAACATGAAAAACTGGGAGGTGTGGGGCCGAGCAGACAAGCCTACCCAAGATGGAAGCTGGGATGGCTGGGTTAAATTGATGGACTGTGAAAGCTACAAGCCTTCAGGATTACCGGCTGGTCAGTTCTCAAATGAGGATAAGGAATATGCTACTGCTGGGGAGGAATTTATTTTTCCTATTGAAACTCCAGCTGTGAGGTATATACGTTTTAAAGCAGTGAGCACGTTTTCTGGAGCTGCCTTTATTCATTTAATGGAAGTTACCTTTTATGGAGTTCCTGTAGATTAATGATTTGTTAATAGATAAAGTTATGAGAAATTATATAATTGTTTTGTGGGGTACAATACTAGGATTTTGTACATCTTGTGATGGTATGTTGGATAATATTCAGTCTTATTTAGAAAAAGGTGAGACTATATATGTGGGTAAAGTAGATTCTTTGGAGGCTTTTCCAGGAAAGAATAGGGTGAAACTTGAAGGATTGTATTTGTATGGGGTGACTCAAAAGAAATGTGTTATAAGTTGGAAGTCAATGGATGAAGAAGAAATGTCCTTAAATTTGGATGTTGTAAGAGAGAATCCGGAAGACCCTTTTGAGGTAATAATTGATAATTTGGATGAGGGACAGTATGAGTTTGTGATTACTACTTATGATGCTAAGGGAAATTCTTCTATAGAATCTGTGGTTGAATGTTATGTATATGGAGAATTGTATGAGAGTAATTTGTCAAATAGAAAGATTGATAGCTGGAATATCAATGGTACTTCTTTGGAGATAAACTGGCGTCCTGTAAATGATGCTCAGGAAGTGGAATTCTATTATCTTAACAGAGAAGGAGTTGAGACAGAGCGGATAATTCCAGTATCTGAAACACGGACGGTTATTGACGATTGTGCTTATGAAGGGGAAATACGTTGGAGAACAGTATATTTGCCTGAGAAAAATGCGATAGATAAGTTTTATTCCGAGGAAACGATAGAGAATTATTCTTTCTATGTTGAGAGAGAACTTGATAAATCAAGATATTAGTGTCCCATTTTAACGGGACACTAATGAAATAGGATATAAATAATAATTGGTTGTTCATTAGAATTGTAAGGTTAATTATTGGAGGGTGTGTCAAAATGCATACCCTCTTTTTTTTATGACAAAGCCCCGACTTTCCCAAGCCGAGGCTTTGTTATTACCTAA
>ERZ773130.366-NODE-366-length-56494-cov-6.114921_pt1 | contig 56494 bp, 56 predicted proteins | sample MGYA00511919_ERZ773130 | MGnify/ENA primary metagenome ERZ773130 (study PRJEB29015, sample SAMEA2737851) | human gut metagenome | biome: human gut; feature: human-associated habitat; material: faeces | place: China | collected 2012 ...
CAAAATCGAATGACACATCTTGAGATACCCAACAATATCTTTAACTAAGGGAAACTGGAATGTCTGTTCCCGATTCTGAACAGTTGATAAAAATTGCTGTCATTCTTGAAACGACCGTAAGCGAGCTTCTTGGCACCAAAGTGGAAAACGAAGAGGAACCAGACCAGTTGGCAAAAGAGCTGTCTCGCATCAACACGCAGCTTGCCATCAGAAACCATCGGATGCGGCATGTGCTGAAAATCATCGCTGTTGCTTTGCTCGTGTTTATAGCTTTGATTTTTGCAATTATGGCGTTGAATTATGCGCCAATGTCACAATCGAAATACACAAAGAGGGATGCTGCCCTTTTGCTTCCAAACAGGACAGATGTAATTTCAGTGAGCATTTCTTGTGATGATGAAAGAGAAACGATTACTGATAAAAGAGAAATAGACGACCTGTTCGCCAACTTATCAACAGTGCGCATTAAGTCGGGCGAAAGCTATAATGACTCTCCAATGACAGACACGTTTATAAAGATTTTCTTTGAGGTTTCCGACGGGCTGAGCGGATGTGTTGTCTACGTCTTTGAGGATGAGAACGGATTCTTTATAGAACAACCCTATAATGGAATCTTTTCAATAGAAGAAAAACAATACACCGAAATATTAGGACTCCTTTTTTAGAGGTACAGCCACCAATGAAGTCTTTAGCTATCATCCTTGTTTGCGCTGGGGTATAATAAATCAATTATGTCGGAAATCGTGGAGGTAACGAATATGAAGAAAAGCGGTGTGAGCAGAGTCAGAAACAAAATGGTACTTGTTCTGGTTATTGCAAATGCGATGCTGTTTTTGGCCAGTGTCGTGACGAAAGCGACCAACCTGATGAATCTCTCCGTTCTGCTGTTTCTGCCCATTATGGCGCTGCTGATCGCCACAAACCGCTGCCCGCACTGCGGAAAGTACTTCCGCGGCGTTTATTGGGCGAAGGAAGCCGGAACGTGCCTGAAATGCGGCATGAGACTTTACTTTGACGATGAGATGGGGGAATAACAGCTTCCGCCTTGCTGCAGCGTTTCAGCAGAGAGCAGCGAAAGGAAAACGCTGTCCCTGTTCGATTCAGCAGTTGTTGTTCAAGACTTAAAAAGTCCGCAATCGATCAGATTGCGGACTTTTTTGATGCCCTGATGCTGCTGTGATCCTGGAATAATGTCATGCCTGCTTCATGCTGAGACTGATGCGCTTTTTCTTCTCGTCTACCTCAAGCACCACGACCTTCACAACATCACCCACGGAGACGACCTCGGAGGGGTGCTTGATGAACTTGTCCGCCACCTGCGAGATGTGAACGAGACCGTCCTGGTGTACGCCGATGTCCACAAACACGCCGAAGTCGATGACATTGCGCACCGTGCCGGTGAGTACCATGCCGGGGGTCAGATCCTTCATTTCCAGCACATCGGTGCGCAAAATGGGCTTGGGCAGCTCGTCGCGCACGTCGCGGCCGGGCTTTAAAAGCTCACTTACGATGTCGCGCAGCGTGGGAAGTCCCACGCCGATCTCTGCCGCCGCCTTTCCCTCGCCGTAGGACTTGATGCGCTCCGGCAGGTCGGAAATGCGGCCCTCCTTCACATCTGCGAGCGTGTGACCTGAGAGCGCAAGCAGCGCTTTTGCGGCCTCGTAGCTCTCGGGGTGGACGGCGGTATTGTCGAGAACGCTTTTGCTCTCCGGTACGCGCAAAAAGCCCGCGCACTGCTGAAAGGCCTTGGGGCCGAGTTTCGGTACTTTTTTGATCTGCGCGCGGGAGGTGAACGCACCGTTTTCCTCGCGATAGGCGACAACATTTTTCGCTGTGGTCGCGTTCAGACCGGAAACGCGCTGCAAAAGCGACGGCGAGGCGGTGTTGATGTCCACGCCGACGGCGTTGACGCAGTCCTCCACCACGCCGCAGAGCGCATCGTCGAGCTGCTTTTGCGGCATGTCGTGCTGGTACTGCCCCACGCCGATGGCCTTGGGGTCGATCTTCACAAGCTCGGCGAGCGGGTCCTGCAAGCGCCGCGCGATCGACACCGCCGAGCGGAGGTTCACGTCGTACTGCGGGAACTCCTCGGCGGCGAGCTTGCTTGCCGAGTAAACCGACGCGCCTGCCTCGGAAACGATCATGTAGCTCACATGCGCGCCGGACGCGCTTGCCTGACGGATCAGCTCCACGGCCATCTGCTCTGTCTCGCGGCTGGCAGTGCCGTTGCCGATGGCGATATGCTCCACGCCATGCTTTCTGATGAGCTTGAGGAGGGCGGCGATGGCCTCGCCTTTTTGCCGCTCGCCGTAGGTGGGGTAGACCACGGCGGTATCGAGCACCTTGCCTGTGCCGTCCACGACCGCCACCTTGCAGCCCATGCGATAGCCAGGGTCGAGGCCCATCGTCACCTTGCCCTTGACCGGCGGCTGCATCAAAAGGGGCTTCAGGTTCAGCGCAAACTGACCGATAGCGCCCTCGTCTGCCCGTTCTGTGAGCGAGGCGCGCATCTCGCGCTCGAGCGAGGGGTAGATGAGACGGTCGTAGGCGTCCTCGGCGGCGGCTTTGACGAAATCCATGGCGGCAGAGCCGGGCTTCACCACGGCGCGGCGCAGCAGCGGCAGCGCCTGCTCGCGGTCGAGCAAGACGGTCGCGCTGATCATTTTCTCCTTTTCGCCGCGGTTGATGGCAAGGATCTGGTGGCCCTGCAAGCGGGAGAGCGGCTGCTCAAAATCGTAGTACAGGCGGTAGACACTGTCCTCCTCCGTCGCGGCGAGCGAGCGCAGCGTCCCGCGCTTTTCCAGCATCTCGCGCAGCGAGCCGCGAATGGCGGCATTGTCGCTGATCCACTCGGCAATGATGTCGTTTGCACCCTGTAAGGCGTCGGCGAGCGTTTCCACGCCCTTTTCCGGGTCGATAAAGCTGCGCGCGGCGTCCTCGGGACGGGGACAGCCGCGCTCCTGCGCGAAGAGCAGCGATGCAAGCGGCTCAAGCCCTTTCTCCCGCGCGGCGGTCGCGCGGGTGCGGCGCTTTTGCTTATAGGGGCGGTAGAGGTCTTCGACCTCGGCGAGCGTTTTGGCACTGTCGATGGCGGCGGCAAGCTCGTCTGTGAGCTTGCCCTGCTCGCTGATGGATTTTTTTACCGTCTCGCGGCGCTCTGCAAGACCGCGCAGATATTGAAGCCGCTCTTCGAGCGTGCGCAGCGAGGTGTCGTCCATCGTACCGTGCAGCTCCTTGCGGTAGCGAGCGATAAAGGGAATGGTATTGCCCTCGTCCAGAAGCTGCACAACGTTTTTCACGTGCTGCGGATTTTTGTCAAGCTCCTGCGCAAGCGTTTGAATGATGTCCATAGAAGGTTCCTTTCGATGGCCGGACGCAGCGTGCTGCGTCCGGCGGGATCTGTGAGAATATCGGACGTCTGCCCGTAGATGGGCGAACGAATTTATTTATTATACCGCATTGGAGCGTGCTGTGCAAAGCACTTTCCCTGATGAAAACGCCAAAGAAAATGGGAAACAAAAGAAAGCAAGCCGAAACCCAGGCGTGGGGCTCGACTTGCCTTCGTATTCATGGCTGTGGGGGGCTGTTCCAGGTTGTGTCAAAAGAGCGTCTCTTCGTCCTCAGAGAACAGCCGGTCGTTGACGGTGAAAAGATCCATGCCATGCAGCAGTCCAAAAATAATGATCGCGTCGCGCCGCACTTTGGGATAGAGCTCTGCGCAGCCGCAGTGGCGCAGAAGATCCTGCGCTTCCTCCAGCGATGCGCCGAGGCCGAAGCACAGGCACAGCAAACGGCTGCGCGAGGGGTTGCGCCGCCCTGCAAAAATCTGGTGCAGATAGATCTCGCTCATGCCGGATTGCTTGGCGAGCGCGGCTTTGGATAGCCCGTGCCGTTCCAGCATTTCATTGAGCAGTCCCGCTGCGCTTTCGGAAGAAAAATTTGCTTCATTTGCTGCAAGAAACGCCTGCAAATCGGGCGTGTCCATCAATTCGCTGCGCAGACTGTCTGTATTTTTCCATTTCATATTGATCTTCCGCCTTTACAAAAATTCGAGTCGCCAGTATAATATTTCTCGATTATTCTACTGTTTTTGACAGGCAAAAACAATATGCTGACTGCATAGGGGACAAAATTTATGGAGCTGTACGAGAGCGTGCTCTCTGCGATCGAAACCGAATACGATACGCTCCGCGTGCTGAAAGAGAGCCCGCGGGGCGTCGTCTGCGTTGTACGGCACAGGAAGAGTGGTACGCGCTATCTCTTTCGGCGCTATGCCGGCAGCGGCGAGGTCTACCGCAAGCTGCTTCCCGTGCTGTGCCCGCATCTGCCGCAGATCATGGAGGCGGCGGAGCACGGCGGGCATACCGCTGTGATAGAAGAATATGTGCAGGGGGACACCCTTGCAGAGATTCTGCGCGGCGGAACACTTTCAGAAAAAGATGCGCGAAATGTGGCAGTGCAGCTTTGTGCGGCGCTGTATGTGCTGCACTCAATGGGGGCTGTGCATCGCGACGTCAAACCCGAAAATGTGATCCTGCGCGGGAACGAGGCCGTGCTCATTGATTTTGACGCTGCACGTATCTATAAAGATGAATGTGAGAGCGATACGCAGGTGCTCGGCACAATGGGCTTTGCCGCGCCGGAGCAGTACGGCATTGTCCAGTCTGACGCGCGGGCGGATATTTTCTCGCTCGGTGTGCTGCTCAACATCATGCTGACAGGCAGGCACCCCTCGCGCGCTATGGCGGCGGGGCACATGGGGCGTATCGTGCGGAAATGCACGATGACCGCGCCGGAGCAGCGCTACCAAAGCGTGCAGGCGCTGATGGAGGTGTTGTAGCATGGAGGATCGGAAAAAACACTGCCCGCATTGCGGCACGGCACTGCCGGAGGACGCCTCGTTCTGCCCGCACTGCGAGAGCGTGCTGATCGAAAAGCACCCCGCTGCTGTGCCGAAGCCGAAGCGCCGCAGGCGCATCACCGCGGCGATCCTATTGGTAGCGGTGCTGGCAGCTGCCCTGACAGCGGTGGGCTTTGCCAGCCGCGGGAAGGTCATTGACGCGCAGGGTGCGGAGCTTTTCTACGATGCGGAGGGGGAAAAGTTTCGCTTGGTGCTGTGCTTTGAGGCGCAAGGCGGCGCGCCGTTTTTCAGCCAGCCGGAGATCGTGGAGAACGCGCGCGAGGATCAACTGCACGGGCGGACGGCGACCTCGCTTCTGTTTGTCGATGACGGCGGGAAGGAAAATAGAAAGGAACCCTTTCTTGCGCTTGTGGATCACTGCGAGGTGACAGCCGTGCCGCGTGAAGGCGGCGAGTTCCTGCAGATCGACGAGACATTTTTGCCCGAACAGTCCAACGCAGCTTTCGAGGCCATGCCGAGCTATCATGCCGGGCAGACCAAGGAGGGGGAGGCCGACATTATCTGGACGATCTACATGAAAAACGGCGACACGCTGCGCCTGCGTCACACGATCCGGCTTGTGCGCATCCCGGTCGTGACGCTCACTGCGGACGAGTATCCGATGGAGACGAGCGAAGAACTGAACACGCTGCTCGAAACGCTCGCGCGCGAGGCGGATCAAAACACGATCTATGTTTTGTCGCTTCCTTCGGTGACGTATGAGGGCGGGCTGACGATGAAAAATTTCTGCTGCGACCTGGTCGGCAGCGAGGGCGGCACAACATTTACAGATACCGTGACGATCACGACGCGCGGCATTCACCCTGCGAACATCACGAACATTCGCTTTGAGGGCGACGGCACGGGCATCGGCCTTTCGGCAAGCGAGGGGGCGTTTCTCCATCAGTGCACCTTCGAGAACTGGGAGGTCGGCGCTTACGGCGGCAACGGCAGTTGGGTCAACGCCTCAGACTGCACGTTCCGCGGCAACGATGTGGGACTCTGGCTCGACAACCGCGTGGGCGCGACCTGCTCGGGCACTTACTACGGCGGGAGCCTCTATGAAAATAACGGCACCGGCGTGCGCATCGACGCGCAGCCGAATGCCGGCAAGTTGGATTTTCGGGGCTGCGTGTTCCGCGGCAATGGGAAGAACGTGGAAAATGCGGCCGGGTACGATGTTGACCTCACACAGATTACAACGGCGGAAGACTGAAAAGAAAGAGAGACGCTGCGGCGTCTCTTTTTTTGCAAAGGGTATGCTCGCAGCATATTGTTTTTTCGCGCGCAAACAGGTATGCTGAACAGGAATGAGCAAACCCGGAATTTTATAGGAAATGAGGAGAAGAAGCATGAAGCACAGAGTACTGAGTATGCTGTTGACGCTGGTGATGGTGGTGAGTTTGCTGCCGGCCGCCGTGACAGCAAATGGAGCAGAAGAGAATACGGGCGCGGAGGAGCAAAAGGAAACCGTTGAAATGGGGGGGAATGATTCTCAGCAGGGCGGCGATGGAGAGAAATCTCAACTGCCGACAGCAGAGGATGAGAAGACGGCCATTCAGCTCTATGTCGAGGAAAAAGGTGGCGCGACCTCTTACACACGGTATCAGTATGATGAGAATGTTCGCCTGCCGTGGCTGGTTTATGTGAATGAGAGCGATGGAGAAGCCGTACCCGCATTCAATACATTCAAACAGAATAATACTGTTTGCTATGCCATTCAGAAAGCGGCAGACGGAACTCGCAGAGAGTTCGGTCAGGTTGAAGTTCGTGAAAACCCTGAGGGGCTATTTGCATTGTGGAAAGACTTTCCTGAGGATTTGAATTGGAGTGAAGCAGAGAAGGACAACTATGTGCTCATGTTCCACTGCAACGGACGGTGGTACAAATTTAATGCACAGCTCCATGCGGGCAGCGAGCCGCTTGTCGGCGAACTGGTGCTGCAATACAATGGTACGAACTATTCCGGAGAAAATGAAATGATCCTTCCTGCCGGTGTGCATGATATTGCGCTGATGCTGCAAACGCAGAATGGTTATAGGGGGATCACATCTGGTGAGAATTTGAAATGGGACGATACAATCATTACGGAGTTGAATCCAATTGATGATAATGACCTTTGGCGGATCGTTCTTGCTGAACCAACGGGCAAACAAGCAACCGGATACATTGAATATACTGATGGCGAACGTCATACAAGCCGCGTCGACATCACCTGTATCCGTTCCTATGGCGACGAAGTTACAGGGGAAGTTATTGAGCAGGACTCAGATGAATACGCAGAAATCTCGGACAATCTGGTTACATCATTTCCCTGGAATGGAGAGACCTACTATCTCGGCACGGCGGAATATCAGAAAAACCTCGGAGATGTAGGCCCCTACGGCAAGAATACCAGAGGCGTGATCCGAGAGGATGGAGCCTATCAGGATATGTTCTTTGCGCCGCGCGTTTTTGAGTACGGCGAGGACACCTATAAACTGCGCGAGGATGTCCGTAAGGAGATCGAAAATGCCGGTTACGTTTTCAAACTGGAGCTTTTGCCGACCGACCACGGCTGTGCGTATTATCCGGTTCAGATCCCGGTGAAATTGGAAAACTATGATCCGACCACAGACAGCACTGTGACTGAGACGTGGGAGCAGCACCTTGTTACAGAAAAGTCTATCGGCAGTTGGGTCTACAAAGTGAGCATCGTAAAAAAAGACAATGAGAAGGCTGTTCTTGCTGAAAACCTGAGCATGGCGAGCTATCAGGCGAATGTCTATGCTTACATTCTGCTGGAAGAGAACACCGGCGAAGCAATCAGCAACGGTATCAAAGCAGGCCTCGAAGATCACTGGGATAAACTTGATGAAGGTATCAAAGAGCTGGTAGAAACAGGCCGGTGTAATGACTTTGTTGTTTTGCAGCTTCCGGGCGGCGAGATCAACGGCCAGATCGAGATTCCGGATACATGGAGTCTCGTGACGCTGCGCGGCGCGGGATTTGAAGATGGCTTGATTTCCACCACGATTCGCGGCGGTGTGAAACTCGGCGATGTTTCCTGCAATGTCGAGGGCATCCGTTTCATCGGCGATGGAACAACAAATGAATACCTTGCAGATGGGGTTACACGAAACTCCGCGATTTACGGCAAGGGGCAAGGCGTCTATAACGGCTGTATTTTTGAGAACTACTACTGCGCGATCCACAGCAGCGAGGATTGTGCGCCAGCGTGGGGCGGCTGGAGCTCCGTATTTTATAAGAACGGCACGGCACTGCACCTCGATACAAACCTGGGCGGAAACCTTGAAATGGTTGACAACTGGTTTGTCGGCAATAGCACAGCCATTTTGATGGATGATGCGCTGGAAGAGATCTACTTTTTGCAGGCGCGGCAAAACCGCTTTGTCAACAACGGCTGCGATTTGACGAACAATTGCGGTAAGACGATGTGGATGTCGCAGAACTTCTTCTACCATGCAGCTGGAAGTGAAGCTTCGTGGGAGCCGGTCTTGTGGGAAGAGGTCACAGCGGGGGATAGCGATGAGGTTATCGGACTGCGGCTGAAGCGGGAGGGCGAAAATGGCGCGATCCTTGCAGAGGATATGCCCGCGTTTGAGACCACAGAGAACTACAACGCCTTGAACGCCGATGGAAATCCGCAGTACCTCAATTTCCTGCCGCGGTTCGATGGAAGCTCTAAAACGATGGCATATCCGCTGGCCAGAACGCAGGAATGCGTTTCGTTCTTCTATCCCAACTGGCGCGACCCTGGTTTCTGCCCGCAGTGGTGGCCGGTCAACGATCCCTACTATCCCTCTTATGTGCAGCAGGGCGTGACCATCAGCGAAAACGAACTGGACGGTCTGCGTTTCAGCTCGTACGACAGCGCGAGCGATACAACGGTCGGCACATTTGACTTCGGCTCTTCGCGCGCCGAGACGGAACATTGAGGAGGCGGCACATGAAAAAGTTACTTTCTTTCCTTCTGGCGCTGACGCTGTCTTTCAGCCTTGCGACCTTCGCGCTGGCAGACAATGAGGGCGGCGCGGCGCAGTTTGACCCGCGGCTCACCATCACGGAAAAGCGTGATACGATCGTCGTAAACGTGTGCGAGACGAAGGAAAATGCAGAGATCCTTGCCGAAAAGCAGCCCACGCTGACGGTCGCCTGCGGCTATACGCGCGCGGTCGTGACCGATCCGAACGATATGCAGATCGAAGCAACCCTGAAAGATGGGAAGATCAGCTTTGTTGTTGCGACGGTCGGCAATTATACGATCAAGCGCGTGAGCGCGTCTGCATCGAAGCCTGCTGCGGGCAGCGGCAAGACAGATGAACCGTCCCATGACGATGCTGCGCCTGCCGAGACCTATCCCGACGTGAAGAAGAGCGACTGGCACTATGAAGCGGTGCAGTTTGTGACCGAGGAGAAGCTGATGACCGGCACGGGCAAGGGCTTTGAGCCGGATGCGGCCACCACCCGCGCGATGCTGTGGACGATCCTTGCGCGCATGGACGGCACAGAGGTGAGCGCTGGCAACGGCGCGTGGTACGCTGCTGCGCAGCAGTGGGCGGAAAAGACCGGGGTATCCGACGGCACCAGCCCGGACGGAAAGATCACGCGCGAACAGCTGGCAACGATGCTTTACCGCTACGCAAAAGAGCGAGGAATGGTCAAGGCGGACGCGCAGGCAGACCTCAGCACGTTTGCCGATGCTGCGGCCGTCAGCCCTTACGCGGCCGAAGCGATGCGCTGGGCAGTTGCGGCGGGCATTGTAAACGGCATGGACGGGAAACTCGTCCCGCAGGGCGAGGCCACGCGCGCGCAGATGGCGACGATGCTGATGCGCTATGCGAAGCTTGCCGGATAAAAGATAAACGGCGGCGCGGCTACACGCTGCCGCGAAACGATCGCATAAGAGAAGGGAGCGCCCTTAGGCGCTCTCTTTTCTCGTCTGCGTGTGTGCGGAGCGAGCCGGAAAGGGATTCCTCTTGGCATTTTCGCGGCTCGGGCCACAATAGGAACGGATTTGCGTAATGCTTTCTGTGAAATGTGAAGAGGGAGAAAAGAATCATGTCAAAAATCATCAATGAAGCAAAGATCAAAAACCCGCTTGTGGTCAAAATCCGAGAGCTTTTGGAGCACCGCGCCTTCTGGCCCTATCTCCTGACCGACGAGGCGGAGAAGCGAGGCCTTGACCCAACCGATTTTGTCTCGGCCGCGATCTCGCGCTGCGGCATTTCTCAGGGTACGGATCTTGTGAAAAAGGGCGGCACCAAGAGCCTCAAGGGGCTGAAAAAGACGCTTTTCACCAAGGTCGCGCGCTGGGTCTTTGAGATGGACGTGGTGGAGAGCACGGACAATACCCTGTATCTCGACTTCCACTAAGCTCCACTTGGCGGTCGATTTCTACAAGAATTTGCTTGAGCATTACCGCTGAGCGGTCTCCTGCTTTTCGGAATGTGTGAAGAATTTCAAATGGCGAACCCTCTAAGGCGAAGCAGCGTTTTCTGCTTCGCCTTTTTCCTGCAAAAGCGGCAGGAAGGATGCGGTTCTCGTTTCAAAACAGCCAAATTTGCACGTTAACTTGCAAATTCGGCTTTTTTAATCCGAATTCGACGATATTCTTAAAAATAAACGGTGAAAAATTGACGGAAATGATTGCAGGAATGCGACGGCGGGAATATAATGCATCTTAACTACGTTCGGAGGCGGCTGACCGCCTCCGGTAAGGAGCAGTATGAATTACAAAGAAGCAAGAGTATATTTGGACGAAGTTTCCAAATACGGAAGTGTGCTTGGCTTGGAGAGCATGAGAGAACTGCTGCATCGTCTGGGCGATCCTCAGAACGAGTTAAAGTTCATTCACATTTCCGGTACCAACGGAAAAGGATCGGTCTTGGCCTATCTTTCCACGATCCTGTCCGGCGCGGGCTACCGTACCGGACGCTACATCTCTCCCACGCTGTTTTCCTACCGGGAGCGCATTCAGGTGGACGGGGAGTACATCGAAAAAGAGTCGCTTGCCCGCCACGTGACGGACATTGCCGCCGCTGCCGAGGATATGCAGAAAGCGGGCCTTCCCAGCCCCACTGTCTTTGAGATAGAGACCGCCCTGGCGTTTCTTTATTTTAAGGAAAAGCATTGCGACATCGTGACGCTGGAAGTGGGCTGCGGCGGCCTTCTGGACGCCACCAACGTCATCACCACCACGCTGATGGAGGTTATTGCCTCCATCAGCATGGATCACACAGACCTTCTGGGCGATACGCTCGCCAAGATCGCCGCGCAGAAGGCTGGCATCATCAAGCCGGATACCATGGTGGTTTCCGCGCAGCAGAAGAGCGAGGCTGCACAGGTCATCGAGGATACCTGCAAAGAGCAGCACTGCACCCTGCAAATGGTGGACGAGAGCAAGATCAGCAATGTGCACTACGGCGCGGAGGGACAGACCTTCTCCTATAAAACGTGGGAGAATGTTGCCATTTCGCTTGCGGGCAGCTATCAGATCAAAAACGCCGCCCTTGCGCTCGAGGGCGTGGAGGCACTGCGAAAGCTTGGCTACGCGCTCTCCGACCAGCAGGTGCGCGAGGGGCTGCTGCACACTGCCTGGCGCGGCCGCTTTACCACGCTGCGCTGCGATCCCACGGTCATCATCGATGGGGCGCACAATCCCGCCGCGGCTCTGGAACTGAAAGAGTCTCTGGAACGGTATTTCCCCGGAAAGACGCTCTATTTCGTCATGGGAATGTTCAAAGATAAGGACTATGCGCAGGTCATCGACCTGACCGCGCCCCTTGCAAGGCACATCATCACCGTGGAGACCCCCGGCAATCCCCGTGCCATGCCCGCCCGCGAGCTGGCAGAGGCAGTGGGAAAAGTGAACCCGAGTGTTGAGTGGGCCGACAGTGTGGCCCATGGCGTCGAAAAAGCGCTTGCAATGGCCGGAAAAGAAGATGCAGTGATCGTCTTCGGCTCCTTGTCCTTCCTGGGCGAGGCCGCGGATGCAGTGAATGAAAAGTGAGGCGCAGAGCATGGATTCGGAAAAGATCAAAGAAGGTGTTCGCCTGATCCTCAGTGGGATCGGCGAGGATATTAACCGTGAGGGCCTGCTGGAGACCCCCGACCGCATCGCGCGGATGTATGAGGAGCTTGCCGGCGGCTATACCGACTCGGCGGCGATCCACCTGCAAAAGCGCTTCCACGTGGACAACAACGACATGGTGCTGGAAAAGGATATTCATTTCTATTCCTTCTGCGAGCACCACATGCTGCCCTTCTACGGCACGGCGGCCATCGCCTACATTCCCAACGGGGAAGTGGTGGGCCTGAGCAAGATGGCGCGGACAGTGGAGGTATTTGCCAAGCGCTTCCAGCTGCAGGAGCGTCTCACCGCCCAGATCGCCGACGCTTTTATGGACGAGCTCAAGCCCAAGGGCGTGATGGTGCTCGTGCAGGCCGAACACATGTGCATGACCATGCGCGGCATCAAAAAGCAGGGCGCAAAGACTGTGACGGTCGTGACGCGCGGTGTATTCGACGATGACGAGCGCCTGCGCACCGACTTCTACCGGATGCTGGAGCACTGCTGAGATGGAGCGCGTCAATGCCATCTGCCGCCACAAGCTGTGGCGGGAAAGCGTGGATGAGATCGCTCGCCTCGAGCAGGACAGAGCGTTCTGCCGCCACGACCGCGCTCATTTTCTGGACGTGGCGCGGCTTGCCTACATTGAAAACCTCGAGCGGGGGCTGGGGGTAGACAAGGAACTTATCTACGCGGCCGCCCTGCTGCACGACGTTGGCCGCCACCTCCAATACGCGAAGAACATCCCCCACGACGAGGCGGGCGCGCAGCTTGCAGAGACCATTATGGCGGACTGCAGTTTTTCGCCCGCGGAGCGCGCAGAGGTCACACAGGCGATCTTGCAGCACCGGGGCGATGGAGACCGGTCGCGCGACGGATTGGCGGCGCTGCTCTACCGGGCGGACAAGGCCTCGCGCATGTGCCTTTTCTGTACGGCGGAGCCGGAGTGCAACTGGAGCCGAGAAAAGAAAAATATGACAATACGAGCATAAGGAGCCGTTTACGATGATGAAAATTGGCAATCGCTTTTTTGATGTGGAGCACGACTGCTCCATTATGGGTATTCTGAATGTGACCCCTGACTCCTTCTCCGACGGCGGACGCTGGAACAATCTGGACGATGCCCGCCGCCACACGGCCGATATGATCGCCGAGGGCGCGGCCATTGTGGACGTGGGCGGCGAGTCCACCCGTCCCGGCCATGTGCAGATCAGCGTGCAGGAGGAAATCGACCGCGTCGTTCCCGTCATCGAGATGATCAAGAAGGAATTCGACATCCCTGTTTCCATCGACAGCTACAAAAGCCCGGTGGTGGCGGAGGCGCTCAAGGCGGGCGCTGACCTCGTCAACGACGTCTGGGGCCTCAAGTACGACCGCAAGGTGGCGGACCTCATCGCGCAGTACAAGGTCCCCTGCTGCCTGATGCACAACCGCGAGAAGGCGGAGTACAACAATTTCCTCGATGAATTCTGCGAGGATATGCGCGGCTGCCTCTCTATCGCCAAGGAAGCCGGCATCGCCGACGATCAGATCATCCTCGACCCCGGCGTTGGCTTCGGCAAGAACTACGAGCACAACCTTACCATCATTCATCATTTGGAACGTCTGTGCGACATGGGTTATCCCGTGCTTCTGGCCACCTCCCGCAAGTCCTGCATCGGTCAGGCGCTGGATCTGCCCACCGATCAGCGCGTGGAGGGCACGATGGTGACCACCGTGATGGGCGTGCTCAAGGGCGCAGCCTTCGTCCGCGTCCATGACGTGAAGGAGAACCTGCGCGCGATCCGCATGACGCAGGCCATCCTGCGCGACGGAAGGAACGGCTGATATGACGACGCTGCCTTATGATGAGATCCATGTAGAGGATCTGGAGGTCTTTGCCCGCCACGGCGTGTTCCCCGAGGAGAACCGCCTGGGGCAGAAGTTTGTCATTTCCCTTGTCCTCTATGTGAATACCCGCCCGGCGGGAATCGCGGACTGCCTTGAAAAGTCCGTCCACTACGGAGAGGTCAGCGCCTTTCTTACCGACTATATGCACGAGCATACCTTCCAGCTCATCGAAACGGCGGCGGAGCACATGGCGGAGGAAGTCCTCCTCCACTATCCGCTCGTGAAGGGGCTGACACTGGAACTCAAAAAGCCGTGGGCGCCGGTTGGCCTTCCAGTCAAGACCGTGTCGGTGAAGATCACGCGCTTCTGGCACACCGCCTACATCGCCCTCGGCTCCAATCTCGGGGACAAGAAGGCGTATCTCGACGATGCAGTGCGCGCGCTCGATGCGCTTCACGGCTGCAAGGTCGAGAAGGTGTCCTCTTATCTCAAGACCGCGCCCTACGGCGGGGTGGAGCAGGACGATTTTCTCAACGCCTGTTTGGAGCTCAAGACCTTCCTGCCGCCGCACGAGCTGCTCGATCGTCTGCATGATATCGAGCAGGCGGCGCACCGCGAGCGCCTCGTCCACTGGGGGCCGCGGACGCTGGATCTTGATATTCTGCTCTACGATGACCTTGTGATGGACGACAATGATCTCATCATTCCTCACATTGAAATGCACATGCGGGACTTTGTCCTGCTGCCGCTCAAGGAAATTGCCCCGGGCAAGCGCCACCCCCTGTTGCACAAGACCGTCGCCCAGCTGGCGGCGGAGGTGTGCGGGGCGTAAGGGCATCGGGGAACGACCCTGTGTACCAATGCGGCACGGCTACCGTTCAAGGAGACCTTTTATGAACAAAAAAAGATTTGACATCAGCGCAGCAACGCTGCACATCTTAGCGATGGCGTTTATGCTGTGCGACCACCTCTGGGCGACGCTCCTGCCTGCGCAGGAGTGGATGACCTGCGTGGGAAGAATTGCCTTTCCGATTTTCGCCTTTATGGCGGTGGAGGGCTATTTCCACACGCACAACTTCAAAAAGTACGCGCAGCGCATGCTGCTCTTTGCCGTTCTTTCCGAGCTCCCGTTTGACCTGATGTACGGCGGGACGTGGTTCTATCCCGTCCACCAGAACGTCATCTGGACGCTGCTGCTGGGCCTTCTCGGGATCCGGGCGATGGAGGCTGTGCGCGAAAAGAAAAAGACCTGGCTTTACATCCTGACCTGCGCGGCAGTCTGCGTGTTCGGCTATGCGATCGGCACGCTGGCAATGCTGGATTATTACGGCATGGGCGTGCTGACGGTATTTGTGTTCTACTTTTTCCGCGGAAGGAACTGGTGGCAGTTCCTCGGGCAGGTGCTGGCGCTCTATTGGATCAACGTGAACCTGATGGGCGGGCTGCTGTATCCCATCAGCATCTTCGGCTTCAACTTTGAGCTTTGCCAGCAGGGACTTGCGCTCCTCGCGTTCATACCGATCTGGCTCTACCGCGGGCGGCAGGGGTATCACAGCAAGCCCTTCCAGTATGCCTGCTATGCGTTTTATCCCGTTCATATCCTGATCCTCGGGCTGATCCAGCGGGCGCTGTAACAGAATGGAAAATGCCGACAAAGGGCCGCCTGCTTTACGGGCGGCCGTTTCTTATGCACAGTTAAAAAAGAATTTAAGAGAATGTTTCTTGCCGTGGGAGAAAACGGTGGTATAATAGGGAGCATACGGGGCTGAAAACGGCCCGCCGCGAAAGGATGCGGAATTTATGAATTGGTTTCAGGAATTGCTGTCGAACGGTTTTTTGCTCGTTGCGCTCTCGGCGTGGTTTTGGGCGCAGCTCATCAAAACGGTCATTCATGCCATCGTGACAAAGAAGATCGACTTCACGCGACTTGTCGGCGACGGCGGAATGCCGAGCGGACATTCGGCCACCGTCTCCTCACTTGCAACTGCGGCGGCGATCGTTTACGGGCCGGGGTCGTTCCAGTTTGCCATCGCGTTCATCTTTGCCATCGTTGTGTGCAAGGACGCAATGGGCGTGCGCCTTGAAACGGGGAAGCAGGCGGCCATTATCAACGACATTGTGGAGTCGTTCAACGCGCTGATGTCAGAAAAGCTGGCGGCCGCAAAGCTCAAGGAATTCGTCGGCCATACGCCGCTTCAGGTCATTGCGGGCATTCTGCTCGGTGTGGTGAACGCATTGATCCTCTTTAACGCGATACTATAAAAAAACTCCGTCAGGTAGTCCTGACGGAGTTTTTTCTAAGCGTTTGTCTTTTCGTCCCAGAGCGTCAGCGTGCCGGACGCGAGCGTTTTCCGAACGTCGATGATGCGCTGATTCGACGAGCCGCGGAAGCGCAGCGAAATGTCGTGGAGCGCCTCCACGAAGCGGCCGTCCACCAGAACGTCGAGCAGGGAGAGAAGCTCGTCGGTCACCTCACAGCGGGGATAGGAGCCGGGCGTATGCAGCTCTTCCCAGGTAAAGCCTGTGAACGACCAGATGTTCTTTTGCGGCAGTTCTTGCCGCACGCGGTGTAAAAACGGCAGCAGCGCCCGCTGATTGTCAGGCTCAAACGGCTCGCCGCCGAGCAGGGTGAGACCGTTGATGTAATCGGGGGCGAGAAGACGCAGCAGCTCGTCCTCCGTTTCCTTTGTAAAAGGGGTTCCGTAGTTGAAATCCCACGTCTGGGGCTGAAAGCAATTTTCGCAGTGGTTGGTGCAGCCGGAAACGAACAGGGAGATGCGCACGCCCTCACCGTTGGCGATGTCGCAGTTTTTGATCTCACCGTAGTGCATAAAAGAGACCTCCTCAAGAAAAGGATTGGGAGCGAGAATTCGCTCCCAACCTCAGTTTGATCGGCAATGGGATCTTACAGGTGCAGCACGCGCTCGCGGATCTCCTGCGTGCGGCCCTGATTCCAGAACTGGGTGCCAATGTAGCCGCAGGTACGGCGGGCGACGTTCATCTTGTCCTGATCGGTGTTGCCGCACTTCGGGCAGCGCCAGATGAGCTTGCCGTCCTCTTCGACGATCTCGATCTCGCCGTCCCAGCCACAGACCTGGCAGTAGTCAGACTTGGTGTTCAGCTCGGCGTAGATGATGTTGTCGTAGATGAACTTCATCACCTGCAAAACGGCTTCGAGATTCTGCTGCATGTTGGGTACTTCAACATAACTGATCGCGCCGCCGGGGGAGAGGTGCTGGAACTGCGCCTCAAACTTGAGCTTGCTGAATGCGTCGATCGGCTCGGTGACGTGGACATGGTAGGAGTTGGTGATATAGCCCTTGTCCGTTACGCCTTCGATCACGCCAAAACGCTTTTGCAGGCACTTGGCAAACTTGTAGGTGGTGGACTCAAGCGGCGTTCCGTAGAGGGAGTAGTCGATATTTTCGGCGGTTTTCCACTCCTTGCACTTGTCGTTCATCTTCTGCATGATGGAGAGGGCAAAGGGCGTGGCACTGGGGTCGGTGTGGCTCTTGCCGGTCATGTACTTCACGCACTCGTAGAGTCCCGCGTAGCCGAGCGAGATGGTGGAGTAGCCGTCATAGAGCAGGCGGTCGATCGGTTCGCCCTTTTTGAGTCTTGCGCACGCGCCGTACTGCCAGAGAATGGGAGCGGCGTCGGACAGCGTACCCTTCAGACGGTCGTGGCGGCAGCGCAGGGCGCGGTGGCAGAGCTCAAGGCGCTCGTCGAAAATCGACCAGAATTTTTCAATGTTGCCGCCTGCGGACAGCGCCACGTCCGGTAGGTTGATCGTGACAACGCCCTGGTTGAAGCGGCCATAGTACTTGTGCTTGCCCGGCTCATAGTTACCGGCGTTGGCAATGTTGCCGACACCTGCGTCGGTGAAGCGGTCGGGCGTGAGGAAACTGCGGCAGCCCATGCAGGGGTACACATCGCCCTTGAGCTCAAGCATCTTCTTCTCGCTGATGTAATCGGGCACCATGCGGCGCGCCGTGCACTTGGCGGCGAGGCGGGTGAGGTAATAGTAGGGCGAATCGTTGTGAATGTTGTCCTCTTCCAGCACGTAGATGAGCTTGGGGAAGGCGGGCGTGACCCACACGCCCTGCTCGTTCTTCACGCCCTGATAACGCTGCTCGAGCATTTCTTCGATGATGACGGCAAGGTCACGCTTTTCCTGTTCGCTTCTTGCCTCGTTGAGATACATGAAAACGGTGATGAACGGCGCCTGACCGTTGGTGGTGAGCAGTGTGACCACCTGATACTGTATGGTCTGCACGCCGCGGCGGATCTCTTCGCGCAGGCGCTTTTCGACGATCTCGGTGACCTTGTCCTCGCTCGGCGCAATGCCGAGGGTCTCAATCTCGGCGAGCACCTGCTTGCGGATCTTCTGACGTGAAACGTCGACAAAGGGGGCAAGGTGTGTCAGCGAGATGGACTGGCCGCCGTACTGGTTCGACGCGACCTGCGCGACGATCTGAGTCGCAATGTTGCAGGCAGTGGCGAACGAGTGCGGGCGCTCAATGAGCGTGCCGGTGATGACGGTGCCGTTTTGCAGCATGTCCTCTAAGTTCACAAGATCGCAGTTGTGCATGTGCTGGGCGTAGTAATCCGTGTCGTGGAAATGAATGATGCCCTCTTCGTGCGCCTTGACAATATCTTCGGGCAGCAGCAGGCGGTTTGTCAGGTCGCGGCTCACCTCGCCGGCCATGTAGTCGCGCTGCGTGGAGTTGACAACAGGGTTCTTGTTGGAATTCTCCTGCTTGGCCTCTTCGTTGTTGCACTCGATGAGGGAGAGAATCTTATCGTCCGTCGTGTTGCTCTTGCGCACGAGCGAGCGGGTATAGCGATAGGTGATGTAGCGCTTGGCAACTTCAAACGCGCCGTGCGCCATGATCTGATGCTCGACAAAGTCCTGGATCTCTTCAACCGTGGGGGCGCGCCCGAGACTCTGGCAGGCAAGCTCCACACTCTCGGCGATGCGCTGGATCTGAACGGGCGTCATGCGGGCATCTTCATCTACCACATCGTTGGCCTTGGTGACCGCCGCGATGATCTTGATGATGTCGAATTCCACTTCCGCGCCGTTGCGCTTGATAACTCTCATGGTTCCTCTCTCCTCTTCTTTGATCGTCCCTCTATGGGGCATAACACTATATCTTGTGGTATACTCTTTATGTACAACCTAATTATTGCACATGGGGCGCTGTAATGCAAGCAGAAACTCCTAAAAAGTGCAACAAGATAAGGCGGCGTTCTTTGGCTACTATTGACGAAAGACGCATGATGACGCGGGGCGGCGCACAAATCCAAACCGATTGCTGCCACCCAGTGTTTGCTGTCGGGCGGCAGAGCTCTCTTTAACTATTGCAACTTTCGTCGATAGCGTATACAATATGAAAAAACGAAGAGAGAAGAGTGTGCGAGATGCGTTCCCTTTCCAAAAAGCCGCGCGGGCAGATGTCGGATTCTTTTCTGATGGCCGCGTTTATCATCATGTCCGGCGGATTGCAGGACGCCTATACCTACTGCTGCCGGGACAAAGTGTTTGCCAACGCGCAGACGGGCAATATCGTGCTGATGAGCACGCATCTTTTTGCGGGGGACTGGCCCGGCGTATCGCGCTATTTTGTGCCGGTACTCTCGTTTATGGCGGGCATTTTTGTGGCAGAGTGTGTCCATCGCCGCTATAAGCGCATGGAAAAGGTACACTGGAGGCAGATCATCATTCTGGCAGAGATCGTTTTGCTGTTTGTTGTCGGGTTTTTGCCGCAGGAGGTCAATACCTTTGCCAATGCGCTTGTTTCATTCGTCTGCGCCATGCAGGTGCAGACCTTCCGCAAGGTGCGCGGTCACGCTTACGCGAGCACGATGTGCATCGGCAACATGCGCAGCGGCACGGACGCGCTGTGCGCCTATTTCCACACGCACGACAAGAAGATCCTGCAAAAGTCGATGACTTATTTTGCAGTGATCGGTGTGTTTGCGCTCGGCGCAGGATGCGGCAGCGTACTGACGGCGCGCTACGCGGAAAAGGGCATCTGGGTCTCGTGCATTTTGCTGACGATCAGTTTTCTGATGATGTTCGTGCGTGAGGACGTGGAAAAAGCATAAGTTGCCAAGCTGAAGGGCAGGAGAGATGAGAAAAAAATCATCTCTCCTGCTTTGTGCATTCCCTGTAAATTGGGCAAAAGCGGGTAAAATACCATAACGTGAACAATTTGTAAAAGGGCATGTGTTCCTGTACAAAAGGTAGTGAGTGTCCATGGAATCGGCCGGGGAAGTGTGTTATAAAGAAATCATAAAGGAAACTGAAAGGGCGTTATCGTTTAATTGCATAATATATTTGAAGAACAAATATTGATTTATTTATCGAAAGTGCCTATAATATGAAAAACTGGGCGGGAGAATGCTCCTGCCACGGTGTCAAAAGAGGTGAACGACAACATGGCAATGGAAGAATTGCAGCAGGTGCAGGAACTGGAAAAGCAGCTTGCAGAGCAGTATGCCGCCGCGCAGGCAGAAGCCAAGCGCCGCATCGCCGTGGAGCAGCGCGCCGCCGCCCGCACGATCGAGGACAGCCGCCGCAACGCCGATGTGGAGGCGCGGCAGATGATGGCAGCGGCGGAGCAGCGAGCAGGGGAAGAAACGAAAAAGATCCTCGCCCGCTCCCGTGAGGAATGTGACAAGATGCTGCAAGCAGCGCGCGGGCGCCTTGAGCGCACGGCGCAGTGGATCGCAGAAGAGGTTGTGAATGACAAATGGCAATCGTAGCAATGAAACATCTCCGCCTTCTGGGCATGGAGAGCGAGCGCGAGGCGCTGCTCAAGACCATGCAGGATCTGGAATGTGTGGAGATATCCCATATCGACGGAAGCGAAGAAGCGCTGAAAACAGGACTTGCAAAGCCTGATGATCGGGCGCTGCTCAATGCGCAGGAGGAATCCCGCGCGTACCGCGCGGCGCTTGCCGCGCTCGACCGCTTTGCGCCAGAAAAAAAGGGACTGTTCCGCAAGCGGCAGGGCGTTTCCCGCGCGTCGTTTTTCGATGAGGAAAACGAGCGGCAGGCGCGCGCCGCGGCAGAGGCGATCAACGCGGACATGCGCCGCCTCGGCGAGATTGAGAGCGAGCGGACAAAGAACGAAGCGCTGCGCGCGTCCCTTGCGCCGTGGCTCGCGGTCGATGCGCCGCTTGACAGCACGGACGGTGTGCTTTCCCTGCTTTTCGGCACTGTAGGTGCAACTGTGACGGACGACGCGCTGCGCGCGCTGTCCGATTCGCTCAGCGGTCTTCTCACATGGCAGCAGGCCTCAAGCGATAAGACGCTGCGCTACCTCCTCATCGCATGCCACAAGAGCGTGAAGGAACAGGCGCTGAGCGCGCTGCGCGAGTTGGGTTTTTCCACCGTGAGCTTCCGCGGACTTTGCGGAACGGCAGAGGAAAACAACAAGAAACTCGAAGCGGCGCTTGCTGCGCTCGAGAGCGAGCGCAGGGGGATCGAACGGCGCGTGGAGGGCTTTGGCGGCAATCGGGAAACACTTTTGGAAGCGAGTGACCGCGCGGCCATCTTACTGCGGCGCGAGGAGGCGAAAAGCAGACTCATCGAAACAGACAAGGTATTCCTGCTCGAAGGCTGGCTGCCTGCCGACCGCTGCACAGCGCTTGAAAAAGCGCTTGAACCGTTTACCTGCGCGGTCGAAACGCGCGAGCCGGCGGAGGACGAATATCCGCAGGTTCCCGTGCAGCTCAGAAACAACAAGCTGACGCGCCCGCTCAACATGGTGACGGAGATGTATTCGCTCCCGGCCTACGGCACACTCGACCCAAACCCGCTGATGGCGCCGTTTTTCATTCTGTTCTACGGCATTATGATGGCGGATATGGGCTATGGCCTGCTCATGATGATCGCTTCGGTCATCATCGGCAAAAAGTATCGGCCCAGGGGGACGAGCGGAGAGCTGTTCAGCTTGCTCGGCCTCTGCGGTCTCAGCACCTTCATCGTGGGCGCGCTGACCGGCGGATTTTTTGGCGACTTTCTCACGCAGCTTGTTGCCATCGTCAGCCCCGGAACGGTCTTCGCGCTGCCGAAGCTCTTCGACCCGCTCGACGATCTGACGATGATCCTGATCGGTTCGATGGCGCTGGGCCTTGTGCAGATCATCACGGGCATGGCCATCAGCCTCATCGAAAAGTGCAAGCGGAAGAAATTCCTCGATGCCTTTTTTGAAGAGATCACCTGGTGGATCGTATTCCTCGGTATTGCGCTGGCAGTGCTCAAAAAAGGAACGGCGGTGCTGTACCTCGGCTGCGCGCTGGTGCTGCTCGGCCCCATCGTGCAGGGTAAGGGCTGGGGAAAACTCACGGGCGTCTTCGGCTCGATCTACAACCATGTGACGGGCTACTTTGGCGATATTTTGTCCTACACGCGACTGATGGCGCTGATGCTTGCCGGCAGCGTGATTGCGCAGGTCTTTAATATGCTCGCGGCAATGCCGGGCAATGTGATTGCATTTCTCATCATCTCGATGCTCGGCAACGCGATGAACTTCGGCCTCAATCTCCTCGGCTGCTATGTGCACGATCTGAGATTGCAGTGTCTTGAATTCTTCAACAAATTCTATGTTGACGGCGGAAAGCCCTTCCGCCCGATGACATTGGACACGGAATATGTCGATTTGCAGTAAATTACAGAAATAACGGGAAAACCGTAAGGAGGACAATCATGGGTATTTTTCAACTGACAACAGGCGGCGCCATCGGTATGCTGGGCGCGGGGCTTGCGGTGTGTCTTGCCGGCGCGGGCAGCGCGCGCGGCACGGGTCTTGCCGGTGAGGCCGGCACGGGACTCCTGTGCGAGGATCCGAGCAAATTCGGTAAGGTGATGATCCTGCAGGTCATTCCGGGCACGCAGGGTCTGTACGGCCTCGTCATCGGATTTCTGTGCCTGATGCGCATGGGCGTGCTCAACGGCACCTATGTGGATATGTCCCTTCAGGAAGGCCTTCGTTACTTTGCGGCCTGTATGCCCATCGCCATCGGCGGCGGCATTTCGGCGGTCGCACAGGGCCGCGTGGCGGCAGGCTCGATCAACATTCTTGCCCGCCAGCCCGAGCACTGGACGAAGGGCATGGTGCTGTGCGTCGTGGTCGAGTTCTACGCGATTCTGTCGCTGCTGGCGTCGATCATGATGCTGCTCAACATCGGCTGAATCTACGCTGACAGAAAGGCGGAAACGCAATGAACGGAATGGAAAAGATCACCGCGCGCATGAAAGAGGATGCGGCGCGCTCGCTGAGCGAGCTGAATGCGCAGACCGAGCAGGAGCTCCGGCGCATCCGCGAGGAGAGTGCCGCACGCGCGGAAAAAGAGCGCGAGACGGCGGGCGGGCGCGCGCATCTCGCCGCGCAGGAGCGCTATGAGCGCCTCTGCTCCGCGGCGGAGATGGAGACGCGCAAGATGGCGCTGGCGGCCAGGCAGGAAGTGCTCGGCGAGACCTACGTCCGCGCGCTTGATATTCTCTGCTCCATGCCGCGCGAGGACTATCTTGCGCTTTTGATCAAGCTGCTGCGCGCGGCGGGCGGCAAGGGCGATGAAGCGATCGCGCTGAGTGCAAAAGACCGCGACGCGATCGGCCAAGCGCTCGTCGAGCGCGCGAACCGGGAGCTGAACGCACATTATACGCTTGCCGCTTCCGCGGCGGATATCCGCGCGGGACTCGTGCTTGTGAGCCCGGAGTGCGATGTGAACTGCTCATTTGAAACGCTGCTCGCGCTTTCGCGCGAGCGCACGGAGCGCGGCGCGGCAAAGCTCCTCTTTGCGGAATAAGGAGGGGGGAAGATGCAGCAGTATCGAGATGCGGATTACGCAGCAGTCTCCGCGGCGCTGCATGCGCGCGAGGCACGTTTGCTGACGCAGGCAATGGCCGGACGCATGATCGACGCCGACACACCGGAGGAAAGCTGCAAAACACTTTTGGAATGCGGCTATGCGCCGCTGGAAAGCTGCACGCTCGAACACGTGGAGCGCGCGCTCTCGCAGGCGCGCACAGCGCTTTACCGAGAGGTGAGCGTGCTGGCGCCGGATCAGCGCATCGTAGAGATATTTCAGGTAAAATACGATTATCACAACGCAAAGCTTGCGCTCAAGGCAAAGCGCAGCGGAGAAGAGGTCTCACGCCTTGCGATGGACTGCGGCCGCTTCGATGCGCAAAAGGTGCTGCGGTATGAAAGCGGCGCACTCTCCGCGGCGATGAGCCGCGCGATGGAGCAGGCGGAAAAGGAAGCAGGACACAGCGGAGATCTTCGCATGGCGGAGCTGCTGCTCGACCGCGCCTGCTATGAAGAGATGAGCGCGCTTGCAAACGAGACAGGCAGCACGTTTTTGAAGGACTATGTCGCCTTGCAGATCGATGCGATCAATCTGCGCACACTTGTGCGCGCACAGCGCATGGGCTGCGAGGACGAAATACTTGCAGCAGCGATGCTGCCCGGCGGACGCATGTTTCCCGCACAGCTCAAAGGCGTGCGCGGCGACCATCTTACCGCGCTGACGCACGGAACGCCGCTTAGCGCTGCGGGAGAGCTTGCCGCAAAATTGCTGGACGGCGGCGGGAGCCTGACGGAATTTGAACGCGCTTGCGACGATGCGCTGATGACATTTTTGCAGCGCGCGCGCAGAACGCCCTTTGGCCCGGAGGTCGTGGTGGGGTATCTTGGTGCGAAGGAAGCGGAATTTACCGCCGTGCGCACCATTTTATCCGGTAAGATCGCGGGGCTGAACGCAGAGGACATCCGCGCGAGGCTGCGCATGAGTTATCTCTGAGGGGGGGGAGGCAGCATGAATAAGATCGGAGTGATCGGCGGGCGCGACAGCGTATTGGGCTTCCGCGCCCTCGGGCTCGATACCTGCATCGCCGAGAGCGGCGAGCAGGCAAAGAACGCCCTCCACCGCATGGCGAAGGAAAACTACGCCATCATCTATATCACCGAGCATCTTGCCGCGCAGATCCCTGCGGAGATCGAGCGGCGGCGCGGGGAACTGACCCCCGCCGTGATCCTCATTCCCGGCCGGGAGGGAAGTCTCGGCATCGGCACGGCGGGCGTACACGCGGCAGCGGAAAAGGCCGTCGGCGCGGATATTTTGTAAAAAAGGAGCAACAGCCTTATGGGAAAGATCGTTAAGGTCTCCGGGCCTCTGGTCGTGGCATCGGGACTTTCGGAAGCGAACATGGCGGATGTCGTCCGCGTGGGCGAGCAGCACCTCATCGGCGAGATTCTGACGATGAGCGGCGACTCCGCCGCCATTCAGGTGTATGAAGAGACCTCCGGCCTCGGCCCGGGGGCGGAGGTCGTAACGACCGGCGCGCCGCTCTCCGTGGAACTTGGCCCCGGCCTGATTGAAAATATTTACGATGGCATTCAGCGCCCGCTGGAGGTCATTCGCCAGAAGACCGGCGGCAACTTCCTGCCGCGCGGCGAGGAGGTCCCCGCGCTTGACCGCGAGAAGAAGTGGGACTTTACCGCCGTTGCCAAGGTTGGTGACCACCTCATCGGCGGCGACGTGCTCGGCACGGTGCAGGAAACGCCGTCGATCCTGCACAAGATCATGATGCCGCCGAATATGAGCGGCACGGTGCAGGAGATCCGCTCGGGAAGCTTCACCGTAGAGGATACGGTCGCGGTCGTGGAAACGGACAGGGGCGAGAGAAAAGAACTCACGATGATCCAGAAGTGGCCGGTGCGCGTGGGACGTCCCTACATGAAAAAATACCCGCCCGTCACGCCGCTCCAGTCCGGCCAGCGCATCGTGGATACGTTCTTCCCGGTCGCCAAGGGCGGCACAGCAGCCATTCCGGGGCCGTTCGGCAGCGGCAAGACCGTCATGCAGCACGCGCTTGCCAAGTGGGCGGACGTGGATCTCGTCGTTTACATCGGCTGCGGCGAGCGCGGCAACGAGATGACCGACGTGCTGCGCGAGTTCCCCGAGCTCATCGACCCGCGCACGGGCGAGAGCCTGATGAAGCGCACGGTACTCATCGCCAACACTTCGGATATGCCGGTCGCGGCGCGTGAGGCGAGCATCTATACCGGCATCACGATCGCCGAATATTTCCGCGACATGGGCTATGCCGTCGCAGTTATCGCCGACTCGACCTCCCGCTGGGCGGAAGCGCTGCGCGAAATGTCGGGCCGTTTGGAAGAGATGCCCGGCGAAGAGGGCTACCCCGCTTACCTTTCCTCGCGTTTGGCACAGTTCTACGAGCGCGCGGGCGTGGTCGAGTGCCTCGGCAGCGACGAGCGGCAGGGAAGCCTCACCGCCGTCGGTGCGGTCTCGCCTCCGGGCGGCGACCTTTCCGAGCCTGTTTCGCAGGCGACGATGCGTATCGTCAAGGTCTTCTGGGCGCTGGATTCGTCCCTTGCCTACCGCCGTCACTTCCCCGCCATCAACTGGCTCAACTCGTACTCGCTCTATTTAGACTCCCTGCGCCCGTGGTACAGCGAGCATCTGGGACATGAGTTCCTCGAAAACCGCGAGTGGGCCATGGCGATGTTACAGGAGGAGTCGAACCTCAACGAGATCGTGCAGCTCGTCGGCAAGGATTCTCTCAGCGCCAAGGATCAGATCACCCTTGAGGTCGCGCGCATGATCCGCGAGGACTTTTTGCAGCAGAATTCGTTTGCCGACAACGACGCTTATTCGGAATACGACCGTCAGGCGCGTATGCTCTCGCTCATTCGCCAGTACGACGCGCAGTGCCTGAATGCCGCCGAGCGCGGCGGGAACTTAAGCGAGCTTTTCGCCATTCCCGCGCGCGAGAAGATCGGCCGCGCCAAGGGCGTGCTGGCCGAGCAGTACAAGGACGCCTATGCGAACCTGCTCGTCGAGATGGAAGAGCAGATCACCGCGATCGCTGAGAAAGGAGAGCAGGAAGAATGATCCGTGAATATAAGACGATCCGTGAGATCTCCGGCCCGCTGATGGTCGTTGACCATGTGCAGGGCGTGACCTATGACGAGCTGGCGGAGATCGTCCTCTCCGACGGCAGCACGCGCCGCTGCAAGGTGCTTGAAGTAAACGGCGACCGTGCGGTCGTGCAGCTTTTTGAATCCTCCGCCGGCATCAACCTTGCCGATTCGCGCATCCGCTTTTTGGGCCACCCGCTCCAGCTCGCGGTGTCGCGCGATATGCTCGGCCGCGTCTTTAACGGCATGGGTCAGCCCATCGACGGCGGCCCTGCCATCATTGCCGATGAGCACCGCGACATCAACGGCCTTGCGATGAACCCCGCGGCGCGCAACTACCCCAACGAGTTTATCCAGACCGGCATTTCGAGCATCGACGGACTCAACACGCTCGTGCGCGGGCAGAAGCTGCCGATCTTCTCCGGCTCGGGTCTGCCGCACGCGCAGCTTGCCGCGCAGATCGCGCGTCAGGCAAAGGTTTTAGATGGCGAGAGCAACTTTGCCGTTGTGTTTGCGGCCATCGGCATCACGTTTGAAGAATCTGAATTCTTTGTCAACGAGTTCAAGCGCACCGGCGCCATCGACCGCACGGTGCTCTTCACCAACCTTGCCAACGACCCCGCCGTTGAACGTATCGCAACGCCGCGCATGGCGCTGACCGCTGCGGAATATCTCGCGTTCGACTGCGGCATGCACGTGCTCGTCATTCTGACGGATATCACGAACTACGCCGAGGCCCTGCGTGAGATCAGTGCGGCGAAGAAGGAAGTCCCCGGCCGCCGCGGCTATCCCGGCTACCTCTATACCGATCTTGCGACGATGTATGAGCGCGCGGGCCGTCAGGTCGGCAAGGAAGGCTCCATCACGATGATTCCCATTCTGACGATGCCCGAGGACGACAAGACCCACCCAATTCCTGACCTCACGGGCTATATCACCGAGGGGCAGATCATCCTTTCGCGCGAGCTGTACCGCCGCGGCATCAACCCGCCGGTGGACGTGCTGCCGAGCCTTTCCCGACTCAAGGACAAGGGCATCGGCGCGGGCAAGACGCGCGAGGATCACTCCGGCACGATGAACCAGCTCTTCGCCGCCTACGCCACCGGTAAAGAGAACAAGGAACTCATGTCGATCCTCGGCGAGGCGGCGCTGAGCCCGACCGACCTTCTTTACGCCAAGTTTGCCGACGAGTTTGAAAAGCGCTACGTCGCGCAGGGCACAGACGAGAACCGCTCCATCGAGCAGACGCTCGACCTCGGCTGGGAGCTGCTCTCGATCCTGCCGCGCAGCGAGCTCAAGCGAATCAAGCCGGAATATATCGACAAGTATCTCAAAAAAGACGAGTAAGGGGGGAGAGAAGTGCCTACGACCACTGTCAATCCCACCCGCATGGAGCTCACGCGTCTCAAGGGGCGGCTGCGTACCGCCCAGCGTGGGCACAAGCTCCTCAAGGACAAGCGCGACGAGCTGATGAAGCAATTCATGGAGGTCGTGCGCGAGGACTTAGCGCTGCGGCAGAAGGTGGAGCAGTCGCTTGCGCGAGCCTACGGCTCGTTCACCGTGGCGAGTGCGCTGATGTCGCCGGAGATGCTCGAGCAGGCGCTGCTGTGCCCCAAACAGAGTGTTTCGCTCGAAACGAGCACAGAGAATGTGATGAGCGTTGAGGTGCCGCGCTACGAGTTTAAGCTTGCAAGCGAGGCCGGCGGGAACATCTATCCCTACGGCTTCGCCCAGACGAGCGGCGAGCTTGATGACGCGGTGCGCGAGCTGGGCGACATTCTGCCAGACCTTCTGCGCCTTGCTGAGATCGAAAAGGCGACGCAGCTGCTCGCTGCCGAGATCGAACGCACAAGGCGGCGCGTCAACGCGCTCGAGTATGTCAAGATCCCGCAGATGCAGCAGAGCATCAAGTATATCACGATGAAGCTCGACGAAAACGAGCGCGCGAACACCATTCGCCTCATGAAGGTCAAGGGCATGATCCTGCAAGAGGCCATCGAGGAGCGCCGCCAGACCAACGCGGCCGAGGGCGCAGGTGTTTGACGTAACAGGTACAAAAAAGAGGGAACCTTTTAAGGTTCCCTCTTTTTTGACTTTTTACTTTTCGGCCTTGGTCTCACAGTACAGGCAGCGGTAGGTGCGCGTTTCCTCATCGGTCAGCGTGAAGATCTGCGGCAGCTCCTGCTCAACGGAGGTGATGCAGCGCGGATTCTTGCAGCGAATGACGTTTGTGATGCGCTCGGGCAGCTTGAGCTGGCGCTTTTCGGCGAGTTTGCCGTCCTTAATGATGTTGACAGTGATGCCGGGGTCGACATAGCCGATGACGTCCCAGTCAAGGTCGAGCACCCGGTCGATCTTGATGATGTCCTTGCGGCCGAGCTTGCCGCTCGAAACGTTCTTGAGCAGCGCGACCGAGCAGTCGAGCTTGTCAAGACCGAGAATGTTGTAGAGCTCCATCGCCTTGCCGGCGGAGATATGGTCGATAACGATACCGTTGGAAATAGCGTCGATGATCATTTATAAGTCCCTCCCTTATTCGATACCAAGCAGCTTGAGGATCAGTGCCATGCGGATGAAGCGGCCGTTTCTGACCTGCTTGAAGTAGCAGGCGCGCGGGTCATCGTCCACGGCAACGGAAATTTCGTTTACGCGCGGCAGCGGGTGCAGGATGCAGAGATCCTTCTTCGCATTCACGAGCTTTTCGGGCGTGAGGATGTAGCTGTCCTTCAGACGCAGGTAATCCTCTTCGTTGAAGAAGCGCTCGCGCTGCACGCGGGTCATGTAGAGAATGTCGAGCTGGGGCATGACGGACTCGAGATCGGTCGTCTGCTCGTAGGGGATGTTGTTCTTCTTGAGCGCCTCGGCCTTCACGTAGCTGGGGAGCTTGAGCTCCTCGGGGGAGATGAGCACGATCTTGATGCCGGTGTAGCGGCTCAGGGCGCTGATGAGGGAGTGGACCGTGCGGCCGAACTTGAGGTCGCCGCAGAAGCCGACGGTCAGGTCGTTGAAGCGGCCCTTTTCACGGTTGATGGTGAGCAGGTCAGTCAGCGTCTGCGTGGGGTGGTTGTGGCCGCCGTCGCCCGCGTTGATGACGGGAACCTCAGAGTGCATGGAAGCGACCAGGGGCGCGCCTTCCTTCGGGTGGCGCATGGCGATGATGTCGGAATAGCAGCTCACGGTGCGCACCGTGTCGGAAACGCTCTCGCCCTTGGCGGCGGAAGAGCTGCTTGCGGACGAGAAGCCCAGCACCTTGCCGCCGAGACCGAGCATCGCGGACTCAAAGCTCAGGCGCGTGCGGGTAGAGGGCTCAAAGAAGAGCGTTGCGAGGATCTTGCCGTCGCACTTGTGTGCGTAGGCCTCGGGGTGGTCGATGATGTCGTTGGCCGTGGCGACCATTTCGTCGATCTCCTGGGTGCTCAGCTGTAAAATGTCGATCAAATGCTCCATGTTAGTTCTTTCCTCCGATCCAAGATTCGTCCGACGGGTTGTTGCGGAACTGAATGAGACGCGCAACATCGTCGGGGTGGATATAGTTTTGTTTCGCCGCTACGTCGGCGATGACGTCAAAGTTGGTCAGGCTGTGGTTCTTCACGTTGGCGGCGGCAAGGCGGTCAAGCCCTTTCTGCATGCCGTAGGTGAAGATGCTCGCAACGCCGAGCACCTCCGCGCCCGCTTCGCGCAGGACGCTCACAACGTCCAGGACGCTGCCGCCGGTGGAAATGAGATCCTCGATGACGACGACCTTCTGACCCGGCTCAAGGCGGCCCTCGATCTGATTCTGGCGGCCGTGATCTTTGCCGGACGAGCGCACATAGCCCATGGGCAGACCCATCATGTGGCCGACGATGGCTGCGTGGGCAATGCCCGCCGTGCTCGTGCCCATCAGCACCTCCACATCGGGATAGTCGGCGCGAATGATCTCGCACAGCGCACTTTCCACCTGCGTGCGCACCTCAGGTGCGGTCAGGATCAGGCGGTTGTCGCAGTAGACGGGACTCTTGATGCCGCTGGCCCAGGTGAAAGGCTCGTTCGGGCGGAAGAATACCGCGCGGATGGAGAGCAATCCCTCCGCAATGCTGCGTTCCAAATGCTCCATTGCTATCTCTTCTCCTTTCAAAATGTCAGTTTGTTGACAGAATTAGCGTTTCCAATGCCTCTGGGGTTTCGGCGATTTGGTCGGCGCCGGCGGCGGTGAGCTCTTCGCGGCTGCCGTAGCCGTAAAGCACGCCGATCACGTTGAGCCCCGCAAGGTGCGCGCCGATGACGTCATGCTCGCGGTCACCGACCATGACGGCGCGGGAAAGATCGTTGCAGCCGGCCGCCTTGAGCGCGGCTTTTACGACGTTTACCTTTTTGCCCGCCTCCTTGTCGCCTTCGGGCGCGCCGCAGATAGCGTCGAAGTAGGGCGCAAGACCGAAGTGCTCCAGAATGCGCTCGGCCATGGTGTCGAGCTTCGATGTGGCAACGAAAAGACGCTTGCCCTCACTCTTGAGATACGCAAGCAGCGCGGGAATGCCGGGATAGGGAGCGTTGTCGAGCCAGCCGTCCTGCTGATAGTATTCGCGGAATTTTGCGACCGCGGCGTCGACATTCTCTGCGCTCACGAAGTGCGCGAAGGTCTCGCTGAGCGGCGGGCCGACGAAAAATGACAGCTCGCGCCAGTCGCGTTCGATGCCGAACGCACGCAGGGCATACTGTCCGGCTTTCATGATGCCGGGCCCGGAGTCGGTCAGCGTCCCGTCTAAATCAAAGAGGATAATATCGCGGCGCATTGTTTAACCCACAAACTCGCTGACGCAGCGGCGATAGGCCGCGACGGGATCCTCCGCCTGCGTGATGGGGCGGCCGACGACAATGTAGTCCGAACCGATCTCGCGCGCCTTTGCGGGCGTGGTGACGCGCACCTGGTCGTCTGCCTTTGCGTCGGCAAAGCGGATGCCGGGGGTGACGGTGAGGAAGTCCTTCGTGCAGGCTTCATGGATGCGGCCGGCTTCGAGCGGGGAGCAGACCACGCCGTCGAGCCCGGCGAGTCTTGCGCTTTTGGCGTAGTCGATGACCACGTTCTCAAGCGGGGCGTGAATGCCGATCTCTTCCTCCATGCTCTGCTGGCTGGTGGAGGTGAGCTGCGTGACGGCGATGAGGAGCGGGCGCGTACCGTCCGCGCGGGTGAGTCCCTCAAGCGCGGCGCTCATCATGGCGCGCGTACCTGCGGCATGGAGGTTGACCATATCCACATCGAGGGAGGAGAGCACGGCCATCGCTTTTTTCACGGTGTTGGGGATATCGTGCAGCTTGAGATCGAGGAAGATCTTGTGGCCGCGCGCCTTGATCTCGCGCACGATGGACGGGCCTTCGGCGTAGAAGAGCTCCATGCCGATCTTCACAAAGGGCTTTTCGCCGGTGAAGCGGTCGAGAAACGCGAGGGTCTTTTCCTTGCTGTCAAAATCCAGCGCGATGATAACGTCCTTACCCATGGTGGGCACCTCCTATGATGTCGTTCAAATCGTTGATGTTGTATTTCTGCATGACGCGAGGCAGATCCTCGACGATACGGCGGCAGGCGAAGGGATCGACAAGGTTGGCAGCGCCGACCTCGACCGCCGTTGCGCCGGCGAGCATCAGTTCGATGACGTCCTCGGCGCTCATCACGCCGCCGAGACCGACGATGGGAATGCGCACCGCTTCGTACACCTGCCAGACCATGCGCACCGCGAGCGGGAAGAGCGCGGGGCCGGACATGCCGCCCGTGCTGTTGGCAAGAAGCGGCTTTCTCGCCTTGAGATCAAGGCGCATGCCCATCACGGTGTTGATGAGGCTGATGCCGTCCGCGCCTGCGTCCTCGCAGGCCTTGGCAATGTCCGCAATGCTCGTGACATTGGGCGAGAGTTTGACGATGACAGGCTTTTTGACCGCGTCTTTGACCGCGCGCGTGACCGACGCGGCAGCCTTCGGGTCAGTGCCGAAGCTCATGCCGCCGCCGTGGACGTTGGGGCAGGAGATGTTCACCTCGAGCCAGCCGACCTGCGGGCAGGCGTCGAGCTTTTGGCAGACCTCGACGTATTCATCGAGCGAAAAACCGCTGACATTCGCCATGACGGGCTTGTGGAAAACGCGCGCGAGCTTGGGAAGCTCCTCGGCGATGACCGCATCTACGCCGGGATTCTGAAGTCCCACGGCGTTGAGCATGCCGCTCTGCATTTCAGCGATGCGCGGCTGTGGATTGCCGAGACGCGCATCGCGCGTCGTTCCCTTGAACGAGAACGTACCGAGGCAGTTGATGTCGTACAGCTCCGCGAACTCGTATCCGTAGCCAAACGTGCCGCTCGCGGGAATGACGGGGTTGTCGAGCGGAAGAGAACAGAGCATGACGTTCGTTTTTACCATTTGATCTCCTCCCTTCCGAATACGGGGCCTTCGCGGCAGACGCGCTTGGGGCCGTTTACCGTGTCGATCGTGCAGCCCATGCACGCGCCGAAGCCGCAGCCCATGCGCGCTTCCAGGCTGATCTGGCCGGGCTTGTCCGTTTTTGCGCAAAGCGCCTTGAGCATCGGCGTCGGCCCGCAGGCGCAGACGGTGTCGAACTGCTCGGGCAGCGCGTCGGTCACAAAGCCGTGCGTGCCGCAGCTGCCGTCCGCCGTTGCGATGACGGTCTGCACGCCGAGCGCTTTGAATTCATTTTCATAGAAAACATCCTCTGCCGTGTTGAAGCCCAGAACGGCGACGGGCGTTTTACCCGCGGCAAGAAGGCGCTTTGAAAGGCCGAAGAGCGGGGCGGCGCCGATGCCGCCGCCTGAAAGGAGCGTCGTTTCGCCGCAGGCGGCAACGTCAAAGCCGTTGCCGAGACCGGAGAGCGCGTCAAGCGTCTGCCCCGGCGTGCAGCGGGAGAGCCAGTCCGTTCCGCCGCCGACAACTTTATATAAGAGGGTCACGCTGCGCTCGTCCCAGTCGCAGATGGAGATGGGTCTGCGCAGGAAGAAGCCGGGCAGACGAAGGTCGAGGAACTGACCCGGCGCGGTGATGGCCGAGGTGTCGCCCTCGAGCTTCAAGCGGTAGACGCCGGAGGCGATGGGGGCGTTTTCCGCGATGGTATATGTTACTTCGATCAAAGCGTGTCCTCCTTCCAGACGATCTCGCCGCCGATCATCGTCAGCTTGCACGCACCGGTGAGCTGCGTGCCGGTAAAGGGCGTTGCGCGCCCCATGGTCAGGAACGTTTCGGGATCGACGGTGTAGGTTTCGTTGAGGTCAAATACGGTCAGGTCGGCGACTTGTCCGACGGCGATCTCCGTGCCGCAGCCAAAGCGGCGCATGGGAGAGGTGTGCATCAGCTCGACAAGCTTTTCCAGCGGCAGAATGCCTTTTTTCACAAGATGCGTGTAGCTTGCGGCAAAGGACGTTTCCAGTCCGACAACGCCCATGGCGCTCTTTTCAAGACCCTTGGCCTTTTCTTCGTGGCTGTGGGGCGCGTGGTCAGTGACGAGCATGTCGATCGTGCCGTCCAGAAGCCCCTCGATGAGCGCGTCCTGATCGGCCTGATCGCGCAGGGGGGGATTCATCTTGAAGCGTCCGTCCTCCTGTAGATCGTCCTGCGTGAAGGCGAGGTAGTGCGGCGCTGTTTCGCACGTCACATTCACGCCGCGGCGCTTGGCCGCGCGGATGACCTCGACGCTTTCCTTGGTCGAAACATGGCAGACGTGGTAGGCGCAGCCCGTTTCCTCGGCAAGCTTCACGTCGCGCGCGATCTGCCCCCACTCGCTCTCCGAGCAGATGCCGCGGTGTCCGCGGGCGCGGGCATACGCGCCGTCGTGGATGTAGCCGCCGCGGAGCAGGGAATTGTCCTCGCAGTGCGCGGCAAGGATCTTGCCGAGGCGGCGGCACTCGGCCATCGCCTGACGCATCATGCTTTCGGACTGCACGCCGCGTCCGTCGTCGGAAAAGGCGATGACGTTTGGCGCCATGCCCGCAAGGTCTGCGAGTTGCTCGCCCTTTTCGCCGACCGTGATCGCCCCGTAGGGGTGAACATGGACGAGCGCGTCCTTCTCGATGAGCGCGCGCTGGAGATTCAGCGCGTCGACACAGTCAGGAACGGGGTTCAGGTTCGGCATGGCGGCAACGTGGGCGAAGCCGCCGTGCGCGGCAGCCAGCGTGCCGGTGCGGATGGTCTCTTTATAAGAAAATCCCGGCTCTCGAAGATGAACATGAACATCAACGAAACCGGGAAACAAAACCATATTGGAAATATCAATAGTAACAGTATCATCGGAACGGAAAACACCATTGCCAATAGAAACAATTTTCCCGTCCGAAAGAAACACATCCGCCAAATGAAATACGCCCTGAGAGAAAACCTTTGCGTTCTTCAAAATACAGCGCATGTTCCTTCCTCCTTGTCGTGTTTTCGGTGCATTATACGGGATAATCCGGCGAATGTCAAGAGTCAAAATTTCAAAAAAAAGCGGGAACGGGAAAAAGATGAGAAAGTATGCACGTTTGGCATGACAGCTTGTAAGACGCGGCGTTTCTCAGCGGGAAAAAGGCGGAAAGGGGAGGCTTCCCTTGGTGTAAAATGCTCTATTCCGGCAAACCGATTGAGAAAAAAGACCGTGCTTTTCGACGAAATTCCGGGCGGCGCGCGGAAATGTAAAATTATGCGGTTGACAATCGGTGCAGAGGCTCTTATACTGATGGCAAAGAAGTTCCACGAACGGAGAATCACAGCGATGAAGAGCATTTTCGTTTTTGCATACTACTATTACTTTACTATGAATTCGTAGTAAGGCTAATTTGTGATGCAAAGATGCAGAGAAGGCTCTGAAAAGAGATTGCTTGATGCGGCACAGGTTAGGCCTGTGCCGCATTTTTTCGTTATGGCGACAGCTTCGCAATTTATAAGGAGGATATTATCATGATCGTCGTACTCAAGCATGGGGCAGAACCGGACAAGCGCGAGCAGCTCATCGGCTGGCTCAAGAATCAGGGATTGGGCGTTCACGTTTCCGAGGGCGCGTATCAGACCGTGCTGGGATTGATCGGCGATACGGCGCGCGTTGACATGGATCTCATCGAGAGCCTGAGTATCGTTGACTCCGTCAAGCGCGTAACGGAGCCGTTCAAGTGCTGCAACCGCAAGTTCCACCCGGACGACATGATCGTTCAGGTGGGCGACGTGAAGGTCGGCGGCGGCAACTTCTGCATGATCGCAGGTCCCTGCTCGGTCGAATCCGAGGAGCAGATCGTTGCGGTCGCCAAGGCCGTGAAGGCCTCGGGCGCAAACATGCTGCGCGGCGGCGCGTTCAAGCCCCGCACCTCGCCCTATGATTTTCAGGGACTCAAGGCTGAGGGCATCGAGCTTTTGAAGATCGCCCGAAAGGAAACGGGGCTTCCCATCGTCACGGAGATCATGGGCACGAACTACCTGCCGCTTTTTGAAGACGTCGACCTCATTCAGGTCGGCGCGCGCAACATGCAGAACTTTGATCTGCTGCGCGAGCTCGGTAAGCTTCACAAGCCGGTTCTCTTAAAGCGCGGTCTTGCCAGCACCCTTAAGGAGCTTTTGATGAGCGCAGAGTATATCATGGCCGGCGGCAACGAGCAGGTTATCCTCTGCGAGCGCGGCATCCGCACCTACGACGACTACACGAGAAACACGCTCGACCTTGCGGCTGTGCCGATGCTCAAGGAGCTGACGCATCTGCCCGTCATTGTCGACCCGAGCCACGCCACCGGCATTGCGCGCCTTGTGCGCCCCATGGCGCTGGCCGCGGCCGCCTGCGGCAGCGACGGTCTCATCATCGAGGTGCACAACGATCCCATGCACGCGCTGTGCGACGGCGCGCAGTCACTGCGCCCTGAGCAGTACGATGAACTTGCCAAAACGGTGCGCCGCGTGAGAGAGGCGGTGGCGCAATGACGGTCGGGATCGTTGGACTCGGCCTCATCGGCGGCTCGTTCGCCAAGGCCTACCATGCAGCGGGCAAGCGGGTGCTTGCGCAGGACATCGACCGCGACGTGCTGTCATTCGCCGTCATCAGCAGTGCCGTGGACGAAGAGCTTACCGACGAGACGATGGCGGAATGCGACCTCATCCTGCTGGCGGTCTGCCCTGCGGCGGCGGTCGAATGGCTGAGAAAGAACGCACCGAAGATCGCCTCTCACACGATCGTCATCGACTGCTGCGGCACGAAGCGCACGGTCTGCGCGGCCTGCTTTCCCATCGCCGCGCAGTATGGCATCACCTACCTTGGCGGACACCCGATGGCTGGCACGCAGTTTTCCGGCTTTAAATATGCCAAAGCAGACCTTTACCACGGTGCGCCGATGGTGCTTGTGCCGCCGCGCTTCGATGATATTGAACTGCTCGGTCGTGTGAAGGATCTGCTCACGCCTGCGGGTTTCGGGAGCTACTCCGTTACGACCGCTGAGCAGCACGACGAGATGATCGCTTTCACCTCGCAGCTTGCGCACGTGGCCTCGAACGCTTATATCAAAAGTCCCACGGCAAAGAAGCACAAGGGCTTTTCCGCTGGCAGCTACAAGGACATGACGCGCGTTGCGTGGCTCGCGCCCCGCATGTGGGCGGAGCTGTTTCTTGAAAACCGGGACTTTCTGTTGAAGGAAATCGACTGCTACATCGAGCATCTGTCGCAGTACAAGGCCGCGATGGAGCAAAACGACGAAGAAGAACTCATTCGCCTTCTGGACGAGGGCAAAAAGAGAAAGGAAGAGGTGGACGGCTGATGCGAAGCATCCATATCAAGGCCTCGCGCGAGTATGACGTGCTCGTGGAGCGCAGACTGCTCGACCGCGCGGGCGAGTATTTATCTAAGGTCAGCGCGCCGGGCATGGCGGCGGTCGTGTCGGACGAGACGGTTTTTGCGCTCTACGGCGAGCGCACGGTCAGGGCGCTTGAAAAGGCAGGTTATCGCGTCTATGCCTTCACCTTCCCCGCGGGCGAGGAGAGCAAGAACCTCTCGACCTACGCAAGTGCCCTGCACTTTCTCGGTGAGCACCGTTTCAGCCGCAGCGACGTGGTCGTGGCGCTCGGCGGCGGCGTGGTGGGCGACCTTGCGGGCTTTGCTGCGGCGACATACCAGCGCGGCATGGGCTTTGCCCAGATCCCGACGACGCTGCTGGCCGCGGTGGATTCGTCCGTCGGCGGCAAGACGGCCGTCGACCTGCCTACGGGGAAAAATCAGGCGGGCAGCTTTTATCAGCCCTGCATCGTGATCTGCGATCCCGACACGCTCGAAACGCTGCCCGAGGAGCAGTACCGCTGCGGCTGTGCCGAGATCATCAAATACGCGATGCTCGGCAACGCGGCGTTTTTCGAAGAACTCGATGAAACACCCGTGCGCGAGCAGTATGAGCACGTCATCGAGGTCTGTGTGCAGATGAAGCGCGACATCGTCGGCGCGGACGAGTACGACCTCGGCCGCCGCCGCACGCTGAATCTGGGCCACACCTTCGGCCACGCGGTGGAACAGTGCAGCGATTTTTCCCTCCTGCACGGCGAGGCAGTCGCCATCGGCATGGCGACGGTCACGCGCGCGGCGGTCAAGCGCTGCCTCTGCGGTGAGGAAACACTCCGGCGCCTTTTGAAGATTCTGCATCGCTACGGCCTTCCGACGGAAACGGGCTATGCGCTCGACAAACTCTATGAAGCGGAGCTGGTCGATAAAAAGATCTCCGGCGGCAAGATGCACCTCATCGTGCCGGAGAAGATCGGTCAGGTGCGCGTGGAGACGATCCCTGTTGAGATGCTGCGCGACTGGATGCGGGACGGTGGGATCCGATGAAACGAATGATTTCTCCCGGTGCGCGCACAGGGCGCGTGCATATCCCGGCGTCCAAATCGCAGGCGCATAGGCTTCTCATCTGTGCAGCGCTCGGTGAAGAAAAAACGGAAGTCGTCTGCGACGGCATCTCCGCCGACATCGCGGCGACAGCCAAGTGCCTGAACGCGCTCGGCGCGAAAGTAGAGCGAACGGAAACAGGATTCCGTATCTCACCCATTCAAAAAGTCCCTGAGGGGTGCTGCGAGCTTCTCTGCGGCGAGAGCGGGTCGACGCTTCGCTTTCTGCTGCCTGTCGTCGGTGCGCTCGGCGCGCAGGCGGTATTCCACCGCGAGGGGCGGCTGCCCCAGCGCCCGCTCGCCCCGCTGGACGGCGTGCTGACCGCGCACGGCATGACGCTATCTGAGGAAGGAGACCTTCTTTTGTGCAGCGGGCAGCTGCAAGCGGGAAACTATGAGATCGCGGGCAACGTGTCCTCGCAGTACATTTCAGGGCTTCTGATGGCGCTGCCGCGCCTCACGGGGGAGAGTGCCCTGACGGTGACCGGCACGCTTGAATCCGCGGCATACATTGCGATGACGGAGGACGCGCTGAGACTCTCCGGCGTCGAATTTTCGAAAAACGGCGCGGCTTACGCTATCCCCGGCGGGCAGCGCTTCCGTCTGCCCCTGTGCACGGCCGTCGAGGGCGACTGGTCGAACGCGGCGTTCTTTCTCTGCATGGGCGCGCTCGCGAAAGGCGGCGTTTGCGTCGAGGAATTGAACCTTAAGTCCTCGCAGGGCGACCGCGGCGTGCTGGACGTTCTGCGCGCGTTCGGCGCGGAGGTCGGTGAAGAGGGCGATACCGTGACGGTCCGGCGCGGCACGCTGCGCGGCGTGACGATCGACGCATCGCCCATTCCGGATCTTATTCCCGTGCTGAGCGTGGTTGCATCGGTCGCGGCGGGGGAGACGAGAGTCGAAAACGCCTACCGCCTGCGGCTCAAGGAATCCGACCGATTGCAGAGCACAGCGAACTTGCTGCGCGCGCTCGGCGGGCGTGTCGAGGAAAAAGAAGACGGCCTTGTCATCACGGGCGTGCCCGCGCTGCACGGCGGAAGCGCCGAAACGCAGAACGACCATCGCCTTGCGATGTCCGCCGCCGTTGCTGCCTGCGCCGCGACGGGTGAGGTCACGGTCGACAATGACGCTTGCGTTGCCAAGTCCTACCCGCGCTTCTGGGAGGATTACGGCAGCCTGAAAGGAGAGGGCTTATGAGCAGCACCTACGGCGAAAATCTGCATTTGACCATCTTCGGCCAGTCCCATTCCCCCGCCATCGGCGTGACGATCGAGGGGATCCCTGCGGGAGAGAAAGTTGATCTGGACGAGCTTCAGCGCTTTTTAAGCCGCCGCGCGCCGGGCAAAAACGCCTGGTCGACGCCGCGCAAGGAGGCCGACGCGCCGGAGATTCTGTCGGGGCTTGTGAACGGCCGCACCTGCGGCGCGCCGCTTACGGCCATCATCCGCAACACGAACACAAGGCCGCAGGACTATGAAAACCTTGCCCTTACGCCGCGCCCCGGCCACGCGGATTACACCGCCGAGGTAAAATACGGCGGCTATCAGGACCGCGCGGGCGGCGGGCACTTTTCCGGAAGACTCACCGCGCCGCTGTGCATTGCGGGCGGCATCTGCTTGCAGCTCCTTGCGCGCGAGGGCATTGCGGTCGTGGGCCGCATCGCCTCCATCGCGGGCGTTTGCGACGAAGGAGAACTGATTTCCTCCACGGCGGATAAGGAATTTCCCGTTGTGAACGACGCATGCGGCGAGAAAATGCGCGCCGCCATCGCGCAGGCGCGCGAGGAGGGCGACAGTGTCGGCGGCGTGATAGAATGCGCCGTGTTCGGCGCGCCGGCAGGTCTTGGCGACCCGATGTTCGGCGGCATGGAAAATCGCATCGCCGCCGCGCTTTTCGGTATCCCGGCGGTCAAGGGCGTTGAATTCGGCGCGGGCTTTGGCGCGGCAAAGCTGCGCGGCAGCGAGAACAACGATGCTTTTTCGGTCGAAAACGGGAGGATCGTCACCGAGACGAACCGCTGCGGCGGCATTCTCGGCGGCATCACGGACGGAATGCCCATCGTGCTGCGCGCGGCCTTCAAGCCGACACCGTCCATCGCGCGCACGCAGCAAAGCGTCAATTTGCAGAGCGTGACACGCGCGGAACTCACCATCACCGGCCGCCACGACCCCTGCATCGTGCCGCGCGCCGTGCCGTGTGTGGAGGCGGCTGTTGCCGTCGCCGTCTATGACGCGCTGCTCGCACGCAGGAAGGAAACGAGGTAAAAACTATGGATCTGAACGACTATCGCAAAGAGATCGACCAAATCGACGATGAGCTGATCGCGCTGTTCGCCAAGCGCATGGAAACGGCGGAGAAGATCGCCGCCTACAAGCAGGCAAACGGCCTGCGCGTGCTCGACGCGCGACACGAAAAGGAAAAGATGCGCACGCTCATGGAAAAAACGCCCGAGGATCTGCGAGAATACGTTTCCTCGCTCTATTCTCTCATTTTTGAACTGAGCCGCAGCCGCCAGAGCTGTCTGCTCGGCGCGAGGGGCGACCTGCCCGCGAAGATCGCCGAGGCGATCGAAAAGACGCCGCATCTTTTCCCGCAGGAAGCCGCCGTCGCCTGTCAGGGCGTGGAGGGCGCATACTCCGAGCAGGCCTGCGAAAAGCTCTTTAAGCGCCCGAACACCTTCTTTTTCTCTTCCTTCGAGGCGGTGTTTTCCGCCATCGAAAAGGGCCTTTGCCGCTACGGCGTGCTGCCGCTTGAAAACAGCACCGCGGGCAGCGTGAACGCGGTCTATGACCTCATGATGCGTCACAACTTCCGTATCGTGCGCTCGGTGCGCATCAAGGTCGACCACAATCTGCTCGCCAATCCCGGTGCGAAGATCGAGAACATCCGCGAGATCTACTCCCACGAGCAGGCCATCAGCCAGTGTGCGCACTTTTTGCAGGGCCTTCCGAATGTGAAGGTCATCCGCTGCGAGAATACCGCCGTGGCCGCGCGCATGGTCGCCGAGTCCGGCCGCAGCGATGTGGCGGCGCTCTCGTCGCGCGCGTGCATGGACCTCTACGGCCTTGAAAACCTTGCCGCCTCCGTGCAGGATCAGGGCAACAACTTCACGCGCTTCATCTGCATTGCAAAGGATCTTGAGATCTACCCCGGCGCCGACCGCACGAGCCTCATGGTGGTGCTGCCGCACCGTCCCGGCTCTCTCTATCAGGTGCTTTCGCGCTTCTACGCGCTCGGCGTCAACCTCAATAAGCTCGAAAGCCGCCCCATCCCGGAGCGCAACTTCGAGTTCATGTTCTATTTTGACCTTGAGACCTCAGTCTACGCCCCGCAGTTCACCCAACTCATGGGCGAGCTGCCGGAGCTTTGCGAGGACTTCTCGTATCTCGGTTCTTACAGCGAGGTGATCTGAATGAAACGCTGCGGTCTGCTCGGCGAAAAGCTCGGGCACAGCTATTCGCCCGCCATTCATGCAGAGCTTGCGGATTATGACTACAGGCTCTACGAGGTCGCGCCGGAAAAGCTCGGCGAATTCTTAAAAGATGGGGAATTTGACGGCCTGAATGTGACCATTCCCTATAAAAAGGCGGTCATTCCCTACTGCGCGGCGCTTTCACCCATCGCGCAGAAGCTTCAGAGCGTGAATGTGCTCGTTCGCCGCGCGGATGGCACGCTCTACGGCGACAATGCCGACGCCTACGGCTTTGACGCCATGGTGAAGGCGAGCGACATTTCAGTCGAGGGCAAAAAGGCGCTCGTTCTCGGCAGCGGCGGCGCGAGCGCGACGGTCTGCGCCGTGCTTGAAGCGCAGCGTGCGCGCAGCGTGACGGTCATCTCCCGCAGCGGAGAAGACAACTACGGCAATTTGGACCGCCACGCGGACGCGGAGATCATTGTGAACACCACGCCCGTCGGCATGTATCCGAACTGCGGTGTGTCGCCCGTTGATCTGCGGCAGTTCCCGCGGCTTGCGGGTGTGCTCGACATCGTCTACAATCCCGCGCGCACGGCGCTCGTGATGCAGGCGGAGACGCTCGGTATCCCCTATATGAGCGGGCTTTATATGCTCGTTGCGCAGGCAAAGCGCACGGCAGAGGTCTTTGAAGGCCATGCCATTCTGGGCAGCGAGACCGAGCGCATCTGGAAAAAGCTGGGGTGCGAGATGCAGAACATCGTGCTCATCGGCATGCCCGGCAGCGGCAAGAGCACCGTGGCCGCACGCCTTGCCGAAGCGCTCGACCGCGTTGCGCTCGACAGCGACGCGGAGATCGAAGAGCGCAATGGCGCAAGCTGCGCGTCCCTCATCGAAAGAAACGGCGAGGCGGCGTTCAGAGCGTTGGAAAGCGAGGTCATCGCCGATCTCGGCAGGCGCTCGGGTATGGTCATCGCCACGGGCGGCGGCTGCGTGACGCGCGAGGAGAATTACGCTTCCCTGCACCAAAACGGCGTCATCTTCTGGCTCAGGCGTGACCTTGACAAGCTCCCGCGAGAGGGCCGTCCCCTTTCCGCGGGCGACCTTGCCGCGATGTACGATAAGCGCAGGGCGTGCTATGAGCGCTTTGCCGATCATAGCATCAACAACAACGGAACCGTTGAGGAGACGCTGCGGCAGATTATGGCGGCGCTGCCGGAAGGAGAATAATAAGAGTACAAGGGCGCACATACGGGGAAACCGTATGTGCGCCCTTTTTCTTCATTGCCTTACGCTGTGTGCCGCGCTGCAAGGACTTCTTCATAACGGCGCGCACAGTGCCGCCAGTCGATCACGCGGACGCGCAGAGCAAGTGCTTCCTCGGTGCAGGGTGCAGCCGGCGCGGCAAGGTCGAGCAGCACCGCGCCCAGAGGATCTGCCTCGGCTCTTGTGCAGATGAGCCAGAGCGTATCGTCCGCCATCAGCGAGAGCAGGACACGCTGGCCGCAGCTGCGGCGCAGCGCATGGATCAGCACGCGCTCAAAGTCCTCCAAGCCGCCGAAATCGCGCAAAATTGCAGCCTCGAATGCTTTCAAATCAGACCACCTCGCTCCACCGTATGCCGGGGCGGGCGAATGCAGAACAAAAAGCGGAAAGTCTCATGACTTTCCGCTTTTTGCACTTGCTTTTATTTAGATGTGCACGACCTTCAGCTCGCTTGCCTCAAAGAGCCCCAGACGCTTGCCGACGTTGACATACACCTGCGGGTCACCGCTCGTGCAGATGATGAACTTGCCCTTCTTCTGCGGGTTGAGCGCGTTCTGCTCGGCGAGATACGCCTTGACGGCGTTTGCCTGCTCGAGCGCGGGATTGATGAGCTTCATATCAGGGTAGCACTCGCGGAAGTTTTCCTCCACGATGGGATAGTGCGTGCAGCCGAGAATGAGATTTTCGACCTTTTCGCGCGCGAGAATGTTGTCGACCTGCGTGCGGATCTCGGTGTTGATGTCGTGCTGGTTGAAGTCGCCGCGGTCAACGAGTGCCGCGAGCAGGGGAGAGCCCTTGCCGACGACCTTGCACTCGGGATCACCCTCATGGATAAGCTCGGCGTACTTGCCGGAGGCGACGGTGAACTCGGTCGCGATCAGGCCGACGCTTGTAAGGTGCTCACGCACAACGTACTTTGCCGCTTCCTCCACGATGCTGATGATCTGATAGTCAAAGCAGGGACGCAGGCGGTCGGCCATGGTGGAGATGGTGTTGCAGGCGATGGCGGTGCACTTGACACCGTTGTCGCCGAGGAACTGGAGCATGTGGCTGCTCAACTCGAAGATCTGGTCAGAGGTCTTGTTGCCGTAGGGGCAGTTGGCACTGTCGCCAAAATAGATGATATCTTCGCCGGGGAGAATGCGCTGTAATTCACGCACGACGGTCAGTCCGCCGATGCCGCTGTCCATCACGCCGATGGGATTGCCTGCGTTCAACATGGTTGAAAGCCTCCTTTTTTTTCTGCGAATATTGTAACACATGAACAAAGAAATGCAAGCAAAATCTCAAAAGGACGTTTTTTGCGAAAAAAGAGGAAAAGCATTGCAATTTCTCATGCGGCTGATTAAAATACTAATTGGTGAGAGTTGGGCATTTTTTGCTGCCCAAAGCGTGCCGCATGGCGGCACAACGGAACAAACAAAAGACGAGAGGTTTGAAACGCTATGACGATTTTCAACTTGATCGCCCTCTTTGGCGGTCTTGCGCTGTTCCTCTACGGTATGCGCCTGATGGGCGACGGACTGAAAAAGGGCTCGTCCGACGCATTCAAGCGCGCAATGGAAAAGGTGACGAACAACCCGCTCGTCGGTTTCCTGCTCGGCCTTGTGGTCACGGCAGTGATCCAAAGCTCCACGGCGACGATCGTGCTGACATCGGGTCTTGTCGGCGCTGGTGTAATGTCGCTGCACCAGTCGATCGGCGTGATTTTGGGCGCAAACGTCGGTACGACGGTCACAGGCCAGATCATTCGCCTGCTCGATGTGAATGCGTCGGAGACGTCGCTGCTCAATTTCTTTAAGCCCTCGACGCTTGCCCCCCTTGCGGCGATCATTGGTATTCTGTTCATCATGGTGGTCAAGGGGCGCAAGTCGGATACCATCGGCTCGATCACCATGGGCTTTGGTATCCTCTTCACCGGTCTTCTTGGCATGACTGCGGCGGTCAGCCCGCTGTCGGAATCCGAAACGTTTGCCAACATGTTCTATCAGCTCTCCGGCCAGCCGGTACTCGGCTTTTTGCTCGGCGCGGGCGTTGCGTTTCTGCTGCAAAGCTCGTCTGCGACCATCGGTATTTTGCAGGCGATCTCTACGACCGGCGCGCTGACATTTTCTTCGGTTTACGCCATCATCATCGGCGTCAACATCGGCGACTGCGTGACGACGGCCATCGTCTGCTCCATCGGCTCCGAGGCCGATGCCAAGCGCACGGGTGTCATTCATATCCTCTTTAATATCGCGGGCTCGATCCTCGTCGTTGCCGCGCTGATGGTGCTGCGCGGCTTCGGCACGCTGGATCCGCTGTGGGATCAGGTGCTGACTTCCGGCGGCATCGCCAATGTCCACACGGTGTTCCGCCTGTTCTCCGCCATCTTGCTGCTGCCGGTGTGCAACCAGTTTGAAAAGCTCTCGCGCAAGCTCATCAAGGACGATGTGCGCCTTGGCGAGAGCGTCGAGCACGAGCTTTCGCTGCTGGATGAAAAGTTCTTTACCTCTCCCGCCATCGCCCTTTCCGGCGCGGGCGAGGCCATCACCACCATGGCGCGCCTTGCGCGCACGGGCGTGATGAGCGCAATGGGCGTGCTCGACGAGTACAACGCCCATGAGATCAAGGTCATCAATGAAAACGAAGACCACATCGACAAGCTTGCCGACCATGTGGACAACTACCTTATCCGTCTCTCTCCGCACATGCCAAACGGCCACGGCAACGATCTGCTCAACTATTATATCCAGTGCTTCGGCGAGTTTGAGCGCATCGGCGATCATGCCGTGAACCTGACGGAAAACGCGCAGGAGTTCATCGACCGCAACGCAAGCCTCTCGCCTATGGCGCGCCAGGAACTCAAGGTGCTGCGCGAGGTGCTCGGCGAGATCCTTGACTACACGTATAAGGCCTTTGCTGCAACGGATTATGATGCCGCGCGCCGCATCGAGCCGGTCGAGGAGGTCGTGGACGACCTGGTCGCCACGCTGCGCACCAACCATATCCGCCGCGTGCGCGACGGACAGTGCACAGTGTACGCAGGGCTTACGTTCCTTGATATTCTCGTCAATGTGGAGCGCATCGCCGACCAATGCTCGAATATCGGCGTGTTTACGCTTTCAATGACGGACGAGCGCATCATGAACAACCATCACGACTATATTCATGCGCTGCATCAGGGCAAGGATCCGCTCTTCAACCGCGCCTATCAGGAAGCGCATGACAAATATTTCGGCGAGCTGGAGCGCATCAAGCACGGCAAGTAAACGGGGGCTCCACCGATCACCGGACGATTCCAACCGAAAAATAACGATCAGAGCGTTTTTATGCGCCGCGGCTTGTGTTTGCCGCGGCGTTTTGCTATAATCCAGTGCATAATAACAGCGTGATTCTCTGCAAAGGAGCATGAAACTATATGAAAGTGATTCTTGATGAGATGCTTGCGGTACTTTCGCGCGGCGAGCGCGTGGTGCTGTGCAGCATTCTGGCTTCGTCTGGCTCTGTGCCGCGCGGCGCGGGGGCGAAGATGGCTGTTTTGGAAGACGGCTGTGTGCTCGGCACGATTGGCGGCGGCGCGGTGGAGCGGCTGAGCATTGAGCGCGCACGCCGCGCGCTCAACGACGGCGGCCGCAACGAGCTTAGATCCTACAACCTGCACCCGAGCGAAGTGGCCGGTACGGGAATGATCTGCGGCGGCGCGGTAACGGTTTACTTTCAGCTTTTTTCTCCTGAACAGACGGAGAATATCGCAGTGCTGCGGCGCTGGCGTGACCTGCTCGACAGGGACGTTGACCTCTGGCTGCTGCTCTCGCTCGACGGCGACAGCATAAGCGAGTTTCACGTTGTCACGCGCGGAGAGATCCCACAGGACAGAGCGGGCGATTTTTCCACAAAGGCCGTTTGGAAAAACGGCGTGTATGTTGAGCCGCTGCGCCATGCGGGCAGCGTGTACATCTTCGGCGGCGGTCATGTCGGGCGTGCGCTCGTGCCGGTGCTGGCAACGGTGGGCTTCCGCGTGGTGATGTACGATAACCGCGAGGATTTTGCAAAAAAAGAGAACTATCCCGCGGCGAGTGATGTCATTTTCGGGGATTTTTCTGATCTTTCGGACAAGGTAACGCTCACGGCAAACGATTATGCCGTTGTGATGACGCCGGGGCATCAGGCTGACTATGAGATCCTTGCGCAGGTGCTCAGGAGCGATGTGACCTATATCGGCTGCATCGGCAGCCGCACGAAGGTTGCCAAAACGCGCGAGCGTCTGCTCGGCGACGGCTTTTCGGAAGCGAACATTGCGCGCATTCATTCGCCCATCGGGCTTCCCATTCTGGCGGAAACACCGGAGGAGATCGCCATCAGCATCGCCGGCGAGATGATCGAGCACCGCGCCCGCCTTGCCGGGCGTCGGCATTGAGGAGGCGCGTATGCAGATCTCATCGCTTTTGCACGTCGGGCGCGGCGTAACGGCCATCATCGGCAGCGGCGGAAAGACGACGCTGATGGAACAGCTCGCAAAAGAGCTTTCGAAAAAGGGCAGGGTCATTATCACGACCACAACGCACATCTGCCGTCCGAAGCAGTATGAAACGCTGCTGGATGCGGACGAGGCCGCCGTTTCGGCGGCATTGGAGCGGTCGGGCATCGTCTGTGTTGCCTCGCAGGCGGAGAGCGGCAAGCTCTGCGCGCCGAAGATTTCCATCGAAGCGCTCGCACGGCTTGCAGACTTTGTGCTTGTGGAGGCGGACGGGGCAAAGGGGCTGCCGCTCAAGGCACATGAAGCGCATGAGCCGGTCATTCCGCCGTGTGCGCAGCGCGTTGTCACGGTCGTCGGGATCGACGGCATCGGCAGACCCATTTCCGAGGTCTCCCACCGCAGCGCGCGTTACGCGCAGCTTGCGGGAACGGACGAAGAAACGACCGTTACGCCGGAGATCGCCGCGCGCGTCGTCAACGCCGAGGGTTACGGCGACCGCGTTTATATCAACAAGGTAGAGTCTGCCGCCGATTATGAAGCGGCGCAGACCATGGCAAGGGAATTTTCCTGCCCGGTCATCGCGGGCAGCCTGCATCAGGGGGTATATGTATGCTTGCATTGATTCGCGGCGCAGGAGATATCGCAAGCGGCGCCGCCATGCGATTGTGGCGCTGCGGCGTCGACGTGGTGATGACCGATCTGGAGCGGCCGACGGCCATTCGCCGCACAGTCGCCTTTTCTGACGCCATCGTCCACGGGAAAACGACGGTCGAGGGGCTGCGCGCCGTGCGCGCGGAGAACGCAGCAGAGGCGATGAAGCTGCTGCGCGAGGGTGTGCTGCCCGTTTTGCCTGACCCTGAGTGCCGGTGTCGCGAGGAGCTTGCGCCCGATGCGCTTGTGGACGCAATCCTTGCCAAGCGCAACCTTGGCACGAAGATCACTGACGCGCCCATCGTTGTGGGCGTCGGCCCGGGCTTTACAGCGGGCGAGGACTGCCACGCGGTCGTGGAAACGATGCGCGGCCACACGCTCGGGCGTGTCATCTACTCCGGCGGCGCGATCCCGAATACAAATGTTCCCGGACTCATCGGCGGCTTTGCGGGCGAGCGCGTGCTGCGCGCGCCGTGCGACGGCATTTTTACTGCCGTCCACCGCATCGGCGACACGGTCGAGGAGGGCGAGACCATCGGTTTTGTCGACGGCACACCGATGAAGTGTACCATCAGCGGTGTGCTGCGCGGCGTGCTGGACGACGGCGTGCGCGTCAAAAAGGGCATGAAGTCCGGCGATGTTGACCCGCGCTGCAAGGCGGAATACTGCACGACGGTCTCCGATAAGGCGCTCGCCGTCGGCGGGGGCGTTGTCGAGGCGGTACTGTATCTGCACGCAAAAACACAGGGAAGAAGATAAGCTATTCCTCTTAATTGGAAAAGGAAAAAGCTGAACGGGCATTGCCCGTTCAGCTTTTTCCTTATTCGTGCTTGTAGATGCGCCGATTGTCGAGCGCAAAGACGCGCTGGCTGAATTCGCCCGCCTTGAGCGGCGCGAGCACCTCGCGGTAGATCTCCATGCGGCTGTCGATCTGGTCGATGAGGGAGAGAAGCTCCGCCTCCGCGCACTGAGGAAGCACCGCCGCGCCGAACTCCGGCTGTCCGTGGTGCGAGAGGATCAGATGCTCCAGCAGCATCGCCTTTTCTTCGGGCAGGTCAAGCTCGGCGGAAAGCGCGGCGATCTCCTGCGCGCCCATGACGAGGTGCCCTAAGAGCTGCCCCTTCGTCGAGTAGTCGGTCACAAGGCCAAGCTCGGAGAAGGAAAATTCCTGCTCCTTGGCAAAGTCGTGCAGCAGCGTGCCGGTGAGCAGCAGGCTGCGGTTCACGCTATCGGCATACTGCGCGGCAAGAAAATCGGCAAGGCGCAGCATGTTGAGCGTGTGCATCAGAAGGCCGGACAAAAAGCCGTGATGGACGCTCTTGGCGGCGGGAATGGTGCGGAACGCCGCTTCGTGGCGGCGCAGCATCTGCTCGCACACGGCGCGGTAGTCGAGATCTTCGATCGTGGCGACGAGCGCCTTGACCTCGTCATAGCCTGCTTCGCGGTCGATGGGTGCGACGCTCACAAGGCGCGCAACATCGACAGGGTCGCTCTCTTCGGCAAGGCGCAGCCTGTCGACCGTGAGCTGTGGCATGCCGCGGTAATCCGACACGCTGCCGCGTACCTTGAGTACCTTCCCGGTGTCACATTCGCCGATGGGGCCGCTGTAATCCCAGACTTTTGCTTCGATCGTGCCGCTCGTGTCGGCGAGCACTGCGCTCAAAAACGGCTTGCCGCTTGCCGTCACCTTGGAAAAGGCGGCTTTGAGCAGATAAAAACCCTCCACGTCCATGCCGCGCTGCATCTGTGCAATGGAAAGACCGGTTTCCATGATATAAACCTCATTTCTGCCCGCCCCGGCGGGCGTTTCTTTCATAACAGGAAACATTATAGCACGATGTGGCGGGGAGCGCACGAAAAAATTATGTTACTTTTTCTCCTGCCGGGCGCGCTCGAGCCAGTCCTTCCCTTCGGTGAAGCGCGCGACGAGGAATGTGACAATATAGTCGCCCGCGGCGTTGATCATTGTGGCAGGCGGGTCGACGAGGTTGCCGATCGTGACGGCGATGGGGTAGGCGATGGCCATTTGGGAGGGGAAGAAGAGCGAGCAGATGATGTATTCGCCGATGTAGCCGCCGCCGGGGATGCCGCTCATCGCGACCGAGCTGAATACGGCGACGAGCAGGATCTTGGCGGTCAATCCCGCGCCCTCAAACGGAATACCGAATACGCCGAAAAGGAAAGCGATCTTCAGCACGCAGCTGAAGCACGAGCCGTCCATGTGCATCGTTGCGCCGAGGGGGAGAACAAGATCGGAAATGTCGCGCGGTACGCCGCTGTCCTCTGCGGCCTGTAAGTTGGTCGGAATGCTTGCAACGGAAGAGCAGGTGCCGAGCGCCGTGACGGCAGGTCGAAGAATGTGGCGCCGCATGACGGCAACGCCCGCCCTTCCACCGCCGATGCGCGCGTAGAGCGGGAAGGCGATGAGCGCGTAGGCGAGGCAGAGCGGGTAATAGATGAGCAGCGCGCGGCCGTAGGAAGCGGTGATCTGCGCGCCGTAGGTCGCAACGAGGGAGGCGAAGAAACCAAAAAACGCGACGGGGGCATAGTAGGAGATGAGGGAGACAAGCTTCAAAAGGCAGTTCGTCATATCCTGCAAGAACTTTGCCGTCAGGCAGTCTGCCCCGCCGCTCAGGTTGACGGCGAAGCCAGTGAGAATGGAAAAGACGATGAGCGGCAGCATTGCGCGGCGGGACAAAAGCGCGGCAAAATCCTCGACCGTGAAGAAATTGACGAGCAGTTCCGCGATGCCCGCCTGTTCGTCAACAGCGCCCGCCGCTGCGTCCGTCCACGGCTTGAGCACCGGGGGATAGAGGCGCATGAGAATGACCATGATGACCGAGGCGATCAGCCCTGTGACGACAAAGACGAGAAGCGTTGTGCCCATGATCTTTCCCGCGCGCCTGGGACTTTTCATGCAGGCGATGGAGCCCGCGAGCGAGCAGAACACGAGCGGCACGACGATGCAGAACATGAGGTTGATGAAGATGGTGCCGAGCGGGGCAAGGCAGGCCGCCTGCGGCCACAGTGCGCCCAGCACGCACCCGAGCACGATCGAGAGCAGCATCGCGCCGAGAAATCCATAGGTGCGGAAAAACGAACGAGACATAGAATTCCTCCCTTAAAAAATTGCGTTCAACACAATATAGCGGGAGAACTTGGACAATATTCGACTGCGCAAAAAAGAGGCGCGGCCACCGGCCGTGCCCCTTTTCACATTTATTCCAATTCGAATGCGCCGGTGTAGAGCTGGTAGTATGTGCCCTTTTCCGCGATCAGCTTTTCGTGGCTGCCGCGCTCAATAATGCGCCCGTGGTCAAGCACCATGATGACGTCGGAATTCTTGACGGTGGAGAGACGGTGGGCGATGACGAACACCGTGCGGCCTTCCATCAGCTTATCCATGCCGCGCTGGACGATGGCCTCGGTGCGCGTGTCGATGGAGGACGTTGCCTCGTCGAGGATCATCACCGGGGGGTCTGCCACCGCCGCGCGGGCGATGGAGATGAGCTGGCGCTGACCCTGCGAGAGGTTCGCGCCGTTGTTGGAAAGCTCGGTTGCGTAACCCTGCGGAAGACGCGAGATGAAGTCATCCGCGCCGGCAAGCTTTGCCGCGGTGATGCACTCTTCGTCCGTCGCGCTGAGCTTGCCGTAACGAATGTTGTCCATCACCGTGCCGGTGAAGAGGTTGACGTCCTGCAAAACGATGCCGAGCGAGCGGCGCAGGTCTGCCTTTTTGATCTTGCTGACGTCGATGCCGTCGTAGAGGATCTGACCGTCGGAAATGTCGTAAAAGCGGTTGATGAGGTTGGTGATGGTCGTTTTGCCTGCGCCCGTCGCGCCGACGAAGGCGACCTTCTGCCCAGGCTCTGCGTAGACGGAGACGTCGTGCAGGACCTCTTTGTTCGGCTCGTAGCCAAAGTCCACGTCGATGAGGCGCACGTCGCCGCGCAGCTCGCGGTAGGAGACCTTGCCGTTGTCGTTCGGGTTCTTCCATGCCCAGTGGCCGGTGTGGTCGGCGCTCTCGGTGATCGTGCCGTCAGGGGCAATGTCGGCGTTGACGAGCGTGACAAAGCCGTCATCTGTCTCGGCCTGTTCGTCAATGAGGGAGAACACGCGATGCGCGCCCGCGCCCGCCATGACGATGGAGTTGATCTGCTGGGAGAGCTGATTGATGTTGCCCGTGAACTGCTTGGTCATGTTAAGAAACGGTACCAGAATGGAGATATCAAGCGCCTTGCCGGAAAGACTGACGTTCGGAAGACCAATGAGCAGGAACACGCCGCCCACCAGCGCAAGCCCAACGTAGAGGAGATTGCCGATGTTGCCGATGATGGGGCCAAGCACGCTCGCGTAGGCGTTGGCACGGTAGCTGTCTTCGTAGAGGGCGTTGTTGAGTTTGTCAAATTCCTCAATGGAGCGCTGCTCGTGGCAGAAGACCTTGACGACCTTCTGGCCGGTCATCGTTTCCTGAATGAAGCCCTCGGTCTTTGCGACAGCCTTCTGTTGGCGCAGGAAGAACTTGGCGCTGCCGCCGCCGACGCGCTTGGTGACGGAGATCATCAGAACGATGCCGAGGATCAGCACGAGCGTCAGCCAGAGGCTGAAGTAGAGCATGATGGCAAATACTGCCAGCACGATCGCGCCCGACTGGAGAAAGGCGGGAATGGCCTCGGAGACAAGCTGGCGCAGCGTGTCGATATCGTTGGTGTAAAAGCTCATGATATCGCCGTGCTGATGCGTGTCAAAGTAGCGAATGGGAAGATCCTGCATGCCGCCGAACATCTCCTGACGGAGCTTATCAAGAAAGCCCTGTGTCATATAGGCCATGAGCTGCTTGTAGACGAGGATCGCAATGATCGAGAGCACATAGAGCGAAATGAGCAGCGACAGAATGGGGACGAGCTCTGCCTTGGCAGATGCCCAGTCGCGCGAAACGTACCACTTCTGAATGATCTGAATAACGTTCTGCACGAAAAGGGACGGAATCGATGAAACGATCGCTGAGAACAGAATGCAGGCAAATGTGACAGGAGCGAGCACGGGATAGTAGGAGAAAAGCTTTTTCACCGTGCGCTTCAGCATGGCAAGATTAGCGGCGCCGTCGTTGGGGCGGCCAGGCGCTCTGGAATTATGCCTCATTGCTGTCACCTCCGTTCGTCTGGGATTCGTAGACCTCGCGGTAAATCGCGCTCGAGATAAGAAGCTGCTCGTGCGTGCCCATATCCGCGATGCGGCCGTTATTCATCACGAGAATGAGATCGGCGTCCTGCACGGACGCGACGCGCTGGGCAATGATGATCTTCGTCGTCTCGGGAATGTAGGTGCGGAAGCCCTCGCGGATCAGCGCGTCGGTGCGCGTGTCGACCGCACTGGTCGAGTCGTCGAGAATCAGAATTTTGGGCTTTTTGAGCAGCGCGCGGGCAATGCACAGGCGCTGCTTCTGGCCGCCGGAGACGTTCGTACCGCCCTGCTCGATGTAGGTGTCGTACCCGTCGGGGAAGGAACGGACGAACTCATCTGCCTGTGCAAGACGGCAGGTCTCGATCATTTCTTCGTCGCTTGCGTTTTCGTTGCCCCAGCGGAGGTTATCCTTGATCGTGCCGGAGAAGAGAACGTTCTTTTGCAGCACAACGCTGACTGCGCCGCGCAGCGCGTCAAGGTCGTACTCGCGTACATCTCTGCCGCCGACCTTCACGCTGCCTTCGGTTGCGTCATATAGGCGGGGAATGAGCTGCACGAGCGTTGATTTGCTCGAGCCCGTGCCGCCGAGAATGCCGACGGTCATGCCCGAGTCGATGTGCAGATTGATGCCCTGCAAGGCAAATTTCTTTGCCTGTGCGGAATACTTGAAGCTGACGTTTTCAAAGTCGATTGAACCGTCCTTCACGTCTGTGGCGGGGGAGGAAGGGGCGGCGAAGGCAGGCTCTTCCTCAAGCACCTCGCAGATGCGGAGGAAGGATTCGTAGGACATCGTGAGCATCACATAGATCATCGAGATCATCATCAGCGACATCAGAATCTGCATGCCGTAGGTCAGCATGGCGGAGAGCTGACCGACGTCGATGGTCGTGCCGCCGCCCGTGATAATGAGATTCGAACCGATAAAGAGCACAAAGACCATGTTGAAGTAGACGCAGAACTGCATCAGCGGACCGTTGAGCGCGACCACACGCTCGGCGAAGGTGAAGTCCTTGGCAATGTCGTGCGAGGCAGCGGCGAACTTCTCCTTTTCATACTGTTCACGGGCAAAGCCTTTGACCACGCGCATCGCGCGGACGTTTTCCTCCACGGATTCGTTGAGACGGTCGTACTTGCGGAACACCGCGCGAAAGGCGGGCATGGCCTTGCGCGCGATGAGAAGAAGGCCGATCACCAGCACGGGAATGATGATAAGAAAGGTCGTTGCGAGCGCACCGCCCATGATATAGGCCATGATGACGGCAAAGAGGAACATCAGCGGGGCGCGCACGGCGATGCGGATGCACATCATGAACGCCATCTGCACGTTGCTCACGTCGGTGGTCATGCGCGTGACGAGCGAAGCGGAGGAAAACTTGTCGATATTTTCAAAGGCGAAGCCCTGCACGCGGGTGAAGACGTCGTGACGGACGTTTTTGGCAAACCCGGCGCTCGCGCGCGAGCCGAACAGGCCGCCGAGCGCACCGCAGCCAAGCGACACAAGGGACATCAGAATGAGCACAAGACCCACGCGGACAACGCCGCCGAGCGCTGCGCCGTTTTTGATCTCATTGACGAGATTGGCTGTGAAAAACGGGATCAGCACCTCAATCGCGACCTCGCCGACCATGCACAGAAGCGTCAGGACGGTAGGCTTTTTGTATTCGCGGATACAGCCCATGAAGCGGCGGATCATTTTCATTGGCATTTGCCTCCTCTCTTGCGCGGCGGGGGACATTCGGGCATTTTTCCCTGCGCGATCATGCGCTTGCGCTGCTCGTCAAACGTATCGTGAATGGTGCGCAGCGCCTCACAGAACGGATCAAGTTCCTCCTTATCGAGCTGCTCGAAGAATTCGCGGTACTCCGCCGCGTCCTTTTCAAAGAAGGCGGCGATGTATTCGTCCGCCTTCGCCGTGGCGCGCAGACGGATAACCCGGCGGTCGTCCGGGTCGCTCAGCCGCTCGGCAAAGCCGCCGTCTACAAGCCGGTCAACGAGCTTGCTCATCTGCTGCTTGGGCATGCGGGCGAAGTTTGCAAGCTCTGTCATCGTCATCGTGTGGCCGCTGCGGCGCATCGATTGAATGCAGTAGTACATATCGAGGCTCACGCCGTCGTTGAGCATGCGCTTGAACGGGCGGGCGAACCAGTAGTGCCATGCGGGGATCGTGTCGAGCAGCAGCTCCTGGATCTCATTGGTCTGCATGTGGTTCTCCTTTCTTGAAAATGCTTAGATAGTCAACTTAAATTGACTATCACTTTGAATTGACAGTGCTTAGGATACAACAATTAAAAACGAATTGCAAGAGGAAAATGCGCAAAAAGAGCGCAAAAAAACGGCAGCTTTTCACTGCCGTTTTAGGAAAATATGAATGAGGAATGCCGCGCGATAAGTCTGTAAGAGGTCGGTTTGGCGCCCTCAGCGATAAGTTTGTAATAAGAGGGTGGTTTGGATCCCTCAGGAGGTGAAAAGGGGAACGAGACGATGTTCGTCTTGCCATCTACGGTGCTTTCGACCGTAAGGATCTGCGCAGACGCGTTCAGATGGCTGACGGCGCATGCGTCCGCGCTTTCGACGCGGATGGTTTTGTCGCCGTTGCGGCAATAATGCTCCGTGAAGTGCATTTCCTTGCCGCAGGTAAAGGCGGTGTAGCTGACTTCCGTACAGGCGTCCGCCGCAAAAACGGGGACGAGCAGCGCAAGCGAAAGGACCAGTGACAACAACAGGGAAGGGAGCCGTTTCATGGTATCGTCCTCCTATGCTGATTTTTGATCGCTGACGGGAATGCTTACATCAACAGCATGGCATAAAGACAGGAAAATGGCAAGAAAAATTTGAATTCCACAAAAAATCCGGCACTTTGACAAAAATGAGCCAGAATCACGAGCAAGGCCCGCGCCGGAAAAGACGGCGC
>ERZ773130.369-NODE-369-length-56364-cov-34.005985_pt1 | contig 56364 bp, 47 predicted proteins | sample MGYA00511919_ERZ773130 | MGnify/ENA primary metagenome ERZ773130 (study PRJEB29015, sample SAMEA2737851) | human gut metagenome | biome: human gut; feature: human-associated habitat; material: faeces | place: China | collected 2012 ...
ACTCTTTCTCAAAACGGATAATATTTAAACCGTCCAACTTTTTGGGGTCACTTCAAGCTTACCGGATTTTTTTATTTCAGTCAGATATTCTGTTTAGATACCCAAAGATTTCTTTACAGCTTCAACTTTTTCCATTGCATCAGCGTTAGCGCCTGCATAGCACTTAGGACATCCCATTTCACCCTTTATTTCCATATAGAACTTAATCTTCGGTTCTGTACCTGAAGGACGAACAGAGATCTTAGTACCATCAGCTGTGAAGAACTGAAGAACATTCGAAGGTTCTGGCATATCCAAATCAGTTACATTACCATTTGCATCAGTAGCCTTCAAAGTCTTGTAGTCTTTTACAAGAACAACTTCTGATCCACCCAATTCTTTTGGAGGACAAGCACGGAAGTTATCCATCATAGCCTTGATTTCATCTGCACCGCTCTTACCCGGTTTCACAACATTTACTGTCACTTCTTTAGAGAATCCATATTCTACATAGATTTCCATCAAAATATCATACAATGTCTTGCCCTGATCCTTAGCCCATGCACAAATTTCAGCCAACAAAGAACATGCTGACACAGCATCTTTATCGCGAACGAAATCTTCTGCCAAGAATCCATAGCTTTCTTCACCACCGCCAATGTATTGTTCTTTACCTTCGCGCAAACGGATTTCACGTGCGATCCACTTAAATCCAGTATAGCAATCAAGCATCTTGATGTTATTCTTGTCAGCAACAGACTTGATAAGTTCAGTAGTAACAATTGTTTTTACAATAAATTCGTTACCTTTCATCTTACCCATTGCAATACGATTCTTGATGATGTAATACAAGAATATCAAGCAAGTCTGGTTACCGTTAATCAATACCCATTCTCCCTTGTCATCTTTACAAGCCATACCTACACGGTCAGCATCTGGGTCAGAAGCCATTACAATGTCAGCATCGATTTCCTTAGCCAACTTAATAGCCAAAGTCAAAGCCTCTGCATTTTCCGGATTTGGAGATACAACAGTTGGGAAATCACCACTCTTCACCATCTGTTCAGGTACGCAATGTACATTTTCAAATCCCCAAAGTTTCAATGATTGCGGAATCAGCATCATTCCAGTTCCGTGAATCGGAGTATAAACAATCTTCAAATCTTTCTGACGCTTGATAACTTCCGGATCGATAGAAATAGTATGAACCTGACGCAAATATTCGTCATCAATATCTTTTCCGATAATCTGAATCAGTTCCTTATTGCCTTCAAACTTGATATCAGCAGCCGAAGCAATTTTGTTTACTTCATCGATAATTCCCTTATCGTGTGGAGCAAGCACCTGAGCACCATCGTCCCAATATGCTTTATAGCCATTGTATTCTTTTGGATTATGAGAAGCAGTCAAAATAATACCGCTCTGGCATCCCAAGTGACGAATAGCAAATGACATTTCTGGAGTAGGACGCATATCTTCGAACAAATAGACTTTGATACCGTTAGCAGAAAAGATATTAGCAGAAATTTCAGCAAACAAGCGGCTGTTATTTCTACAGTCATGTCCTACGACAACAGAAATATCTTTCTTTCCGGCAAAACATTTATTCAGATAATTAGACAATCCCTGAGTTGCAGCTCCAACAGTATAGATATTCATACGGTTTGAACCTACTCCCATGATACCACGCAAGCCACCTGTTCCGAATTCGAGGTCTTTATAAAAAGCTTCTATCAATTCTGTTTTATCAGGATTTTCCAACATGCGCTTTACTTCAGCTTGAGTTTCAGCGTCATAAGCAGGAGTCAACCATTTCTGAGCTTTATCAGAACACAATTTAATCAATTCTTCGTTTTCCATGATTTTATATTCTTTATAGTTATTGATGTTTTTCCTGTATTAGCGAAACAAAAATAAAAGATTCATTCTAATTATCCTAATTATTCTTTGCAAAAAACAAATTGAATCTTGATTTATTACTTTTTCTTATCCCCATTTTCAAAATAAAAATCCATACATCATGAATAATTCATAAACATCAAGAAAATATTTAAATAATTTAATTGAAGAAATACATATAAATACAGACATGTACCTAGTTGATTTTATAAAAATCAATCACTTACAGATTGTCAAATGGAACAAGAAAATCATTACATTATGAATTTAATGTCATTAAAAAGAAACAATAATTTGTTCAAAAAATATAAAATAGCCATATTTGTAACATAAAAGTGAATAAATATATCTTTTAGAAAACAGAAACTTTTGTATGAAAGAACATATCTACATATTGGACGATCACCCTATGATAGCAGAAGGTACTGCTCAACTACTGATGACGGATGAAAGATATCAGGTCACAATAGGAAAGCATTACTCTGAACTGTATAATTTTATAGAAAGTAATCCCATTAGTCTTTTAATCATCGATTACGAGCTACAAGATAAAACAGCATTAGATCTGCTGCCATACTTACAAAAGAAAATACCTCAGACACCTGTGCTTATATATACTATGCATACGGAGTTTTGGATAATAAAACTGCTAATAAAAAAAGAAGTAGCAGGTATAGTTTCCAAAAATGATAATACCAGCGAAATAAAAAAAGCAATCGAATCTATCCTATTGACAAAAAATAAATACTACTCTCCCACAGCACTCAATATTGTATTGTCACTTGTAGGAGATCATTCTGCAACAGATTCGATAGCATATACACCAAGCCCTCGTGAGAAAGAAATCATCAATATGCTATCATGTGGGTACACATCTGAGGAAATAGCCCAAAAACTTAACCTCAGCAAAAGCACTATAGATACAATGAGAAAAAACATATTATTAAAAAGTGGCGCTATCAATGTCTCACATCTTATGCGCCTGGCTTTTATAAAAGGATGGATAACTACATGAAAAAATTAATCTTAAGTTTCGTTCTAAGTATTTTTACTGGATATATCACAGCCAACAATTTTGTCCAACAGATTCAACAATACGGCGATAACGGTGACTTTCACCGGATGGATTCTATATATTCTCTAGCAAAACAACAAGTGAATTACAAAAACGACCCAGTTGCCGCAGTAGAGATACATACAACTTATGCTACTTACCTCAATTCGAAACGAGAGTATGATAAAGCATATTCAATACTTAAGGATGTCAAAAAAGAAATCAGTCTTTTAAAAGATAGAAGATTTTCATCCGACGCTCAAAAAAAATTATTACAATCGGAAAGTATTGCTACCTATGAAATAGCGTATGGACTATGGTCAAACAATAAACTTGATGAAGCAAAGAAATTTGCTCACGAAGCTATAAAACTGTTTGAGCAAGCCAATGACACTTCCCGACTGGCTGAATCATATAACTTATCAGGAGTTATATACAAGAATTCATTCATGCTTGACAAAGCTATTTTAATGTACAAAAAAGCTTTGAAAATAACCGAACAACAAAAAGATTATACACTTTCAGCCATCATCAGCAGCAATATAGCCACTCTGTACAATGAACTGGAGGAAAATCAAAAAGCAATAGTATTTTCACGGAGATTTTTTTCATACCCACAAACAGATACACTTGCATTCGATTATCAGATCAATAAGATAAGTTATTTATGTAACCATGCCATCCTGCTCACAAACGGGAAATATTATAAGAATGCCATCGACAGTCTTCAATTAGCTACCAGGTTATTACAAGACAATATGCCCGCAGGACTAAAATTATATATCTATACCAATTACGCAAAAGCACTATATGATACAGGAGAAACCAAATCAGCAATCAAATATTACCAGAAAGCCATAAGCTATAAAAAGCAATCAAGTAACGAGTACAATAAGGCAAATTTGGATTACCTGTACGGATATATGCTTTTTCAGGCTACAGACTCTCTGGCTCAAGCCCGGCAATATCTATCAAACGCTTTAGATTTTTACAGAAAAAATCCAAGTGTGCTACTCACCAAGTCCCTTCTTGCATTGGCAGAGGTAGAAGCCAAAAGAAACAACGTGAAAGAGTCATACAAATTGGCTCTTGAAGCATACGAAACAGAGCAAAAAATCCAACACAAGAATTTCCATAATCGCCTGGCCGGATTCGAAGCTGAACTTAAAACTAAAGAAAAGGATCTGGAAATCATTAGCCTCAACGCAGAAAAAGCCAAAAACAAAATAGCATATCAAACACGTATATACATTATTTCCAGCATATTAATACTAATCATACTACTATCTTGTATCATTATAATCAGTCTTCAGAAAAGAAAAGTAGCACTTAAACTGAGTCAATCGGAACTGGAAAAAGAACTAAGAAATAAAGAAATACAAAGCCAGCAGCTAATTGATGAAATGAATAAGAAAATGACAGAAAGATATCTTAAAGGACTGGAAGACAGCAACAACTATATTTCTAAAGAACTCCATAACAATGTCTGCAATGAGTTGCTGGCAGCTGAAATGCAGTTACAGCAAGCAAATGCCAGTCAACTTGCAGCACAGCTTGGCGTGATACGAGAAACCGTACGTAACATATCACACCAATTATCGACACCAAATTTCAGCAACATCAGTTTATATCAAATGCTGAATCTATACGTCGAAAAACTAAGTGCTTTAAAATCTCCAGCACTGCATCCATATATAGCCGACGAAATAAACGATTTATCAATTCCATCAGAAAATATTTTGGAAATATACAGAATCTTGCAGGAAATCATATCCAATATAATCAAACATGCACATGCCCAAAACATGTATCTTACTGTCAGTTGTACACCCAGCGACATAGAAGTTATAGTAGAGGATGACGGCCAAGGATTTGATACGTCCTCATCTCATAATATCTTGACAGCAGGATTAGGATTACAAACGATAAAAGAAAGATGCAATAAATTGCAGGGAGAATGTGAAATCGAATCTACTTTAAATAAGGGAACAATCATTCACATGCGATTTCCTGTTTGAAAGCTATTAATAGTCAGATAATACAAAAATCAGGATACATCTTCACGATGTATCCTGACTAAATTAACACAATTTATTTGTGCCCCATCTCTAAATAAAAAAACAAAGTTTGAATTATAGTATCACATTTTCTAATCGATCATTGTACTCTTTATCTTATTTTCTCACATAAATCTTTCTCTTTTTACAAAAGTACATTATCAATATAAAAAAAATACCCCCATAAATAATGATTCTATTATCACTATTTATAGGGGATAATGCAAAAACAGCTCTCTCGTTAATCGAATCAAAAAAATGACTCACAAATCCTTGAACAGCTGTTTTTAGTTGTTCATTTTGTATTTCTTATTTCACCAGATAACGTTCTCCGGTAGCTTTTACAACCTCATTCAAGAATTCCTGCGGATAACCCGGACGATCGAGAGGAGCAGTATTTCCTGTTTCAGGACGTACAATCTTACCATTCTTTACACGTTTTACTACTCCATCATTATAACGGACAATCAGGAACTCACCCAGTTTTTTCCAGCTATCAACAGCAGTCTGAGCAGCCATTCCTGTGTAATTGGTAAGAAAATCTTTTGCTTTCTGAGGATCTTGGGTATACAGTTTCATAGCGGTACTCTCGATACCTTCCTGAGCGTCAGCATACATATCTTCCAATGAATTCTGAACTGTACGCATATCGTCTATCATCAGACTATAGCGGGGACGAATCATATCTGCTACCCAGTTGTAAATCCAGAAAGCAGAATTCCATGAGAATGTCACACAGTCGCCCTCTCCTTCTGCATAAGAAGCAGGAACTTTATCGGTATTACAATAAACCGGAGTAAATACAGTCATATTAGCATCATCAACTCCAAACCAAAGTACTCCACCGATTGCATCAGGCATAGTAGAACGCATTTGAGAAACAAAGACAAAACCACTCTGCTGAGTTGAAATAGGACGTTCGTTGAAGTAAGTCTTGCCATCCACTTCAAATGTCAATGGAGATAAACGATAAGGCATTTTAAATGCTCCAGCTCCCATATCGTTGGTGATATCAAGCGGAGTACCTTCATAATGATCGCGCATAGCATGCTGAATATCGCGAACAGAAACCTTGCGGTCCGGCTTAATATAAAGCGGCATCGGTTCTTTGCTTTCACCTTGTATGTAAGAAAGATAAGCCTGTCCGGTTACTTTGCTGAACATGTTATAGAAACTCCACACACGAGCCTCACAAGCACGCAATCCACTGAAATCGAGCGGACAATAAGCATCAGCAAAGCTGAAATCCTTGTTTACTCCATCGAAATAACCTTTTTCACGTGCAAACGAAATCACATCCGGAGAATAAAGACAATTATCTTTATCGTTCATATCAAACTGATGAATACGGCTTTGGTTTGCATGAGCTGCTATACAGTCGTCCGGAATACGGACTGCTACCCATACAGCTCCCTTCACTCCAGGTCCTTTTCCAATCATTTCCATAATCCAAGCCTCATTCGGATCGGCAATAGTAAATGATTCACCACTGCTGTAATAACCATATTCCTTTACCAAATCGGTCATAACCTTGATTGCCTCTTTGGCTGTACGCGAACGCTGCAAAGCAACATAAATCAAGCTTCCGTAGTCCATCACACCGGTAGTGTCAACCAATTCCGGACGACCACCGAATGTAGTTTCTCCGATAGTAACCTGAAACTCGTTCATGTTTCCTATCACATTGTAGGTCTGTTTAGCTTCCTTTATCTGTCCCAGATACTTACCTGTATCCCACTCGTAGATATTACGCATTGTACCCGCTGCATGTACGGCAGCCGGATAATGGCAAAGGAACCCAAACATGCCATACGAATCGGCAGAATAGGATACGATTACAGAACCATCGGCAGAAGCCTTCTTGCCGACAATAAAGTTGGTACATGCCCAACCGTTTACACACGCTGCTACCACAAGGCAGGCAGTCAACATTAGTTTTTTTATCATACGTATTTAGAATTTATATTGTTTTCGTGTTTCGTTACCACAATTATCAGTCACTATCACTTCCAGTTTATGAGATACACCTTTTTTTATCCGTTCCGGGTCCTGAATGATCAGAATACCTTTCTTCAATCCGAAAAGTACGAAGTTGCCGTCTACATATACTTTATAATCCCGAATACCAGTCTGTGCGTCACTGATCTTAAAACGAATATTTCTGTTCACACGCCAACTACCCTGTCCCAAAGGAGTAACCTGAGGAGGTATCGTATCCACCCCTACGGCAAATGTTCCCAATGTGCGGACTTTGGTCTTTATCCAGCCATTCTGATACGTACCTCCCATAGAAGAGCGCCATTTTCCAGCTTTCTGCACAATATAATATTTTGTCGTATCGGCAACAGGCAAATGGCGTACCCCAATAGACAGATCACAGAAGCTATGTAAAGGAGTACGTCCGATATCGAGCACATAATCGAAAGAAATACTGTTGGAATCACCGATTACTCTCGTCCGCAATTCAGCATCATCGTAAAGCATGCCCTTAGGTACAACCAGTTCCATACCAGGCTCCTGAATAACATTTGTCTTATTCCAGTACAACATCTTATTGGCTTCGGGTACATAAGGAGGAATCTCCTGTTTTTTGCCTCGCACCGTAAAACGATATTTACGCTTATTACCGAAATTATCCTCCAGTACGTAGCAGAAATGATAATCACGTTCCTCATCAATAGTCACCAGTCCGCGGTCTGAACCGGTTTCTATCAGGCGAAGCCTATTGCCCGGCAACTTATACGAACGCATGATAAGCCTGCGCGTACGCATCAGTTCATCATAATCGGTAAAACCGTTTATCATACGATTCTCATCGGCAGAAACCTCATCAGTTGTACTATTGAAAACCTTTACAGAATCTACATACAAAGTAACCGAATGCACTCCATAAAAATTTGACGTTCCGTCCATATAGTCCTTGGCACTGATACCCGTATAAATCTGCCCCCAAGCTGTAAACTGCTGCTTCAAAGCTCCTACATTTACCAGTTTCTTTCTGGAAGAACCATTTATTACACCTTTGCCAGCCACCGGATAAAGCCCGACAATACTAGCTACCGGCGACCTGGTATCCTTCAGATAATGACTGAAAAATGGCATAGGATCTACATAATCTCCATTGTCGTTTCTCCGTAATTCCAGATGAAGATGCGGTCCTGCCGATGCTCCTTCATTCCCGCTTAAAGCGATGATATCTCCAGCCTTTACAGGAAACTTATCAGGTTCGGGATACAGATTACATACAAATGTTTCATGCTCATACTGGTATGCACGTACATATTTCTGTATTTCCGGAGCAAAAGATACAACATGTCCGTAGACTGAAGTATATCCATTGGGATGAGTAACAAAAATCGCCTGACCATATCCACCATGCAATACCATGATTCGTGATACGTATCCATCGGCAACAGCATGAATCGGTTTACCTGTAACCCCTTGTGTCTTTATATCTAGTCCGTTATGAAAGTGATTTGGCCTCAACTCACCGAAATTTGCACTTAGCAGCAACGGAAAGTCGAAGGGAGAACAAAATTCAGCTTTCATACTTTCCTGAGCCTGTCCGCAAAGTGCCGTTCCTAAGGCAAGTGCCAACAATGTATTTCGTATCATGTTAATGTCTGTTTTTTCTCCACAAATATACATCATTTATTTTTGATATATCCTGATTTTACTTACCTTTGTATAGATGGGTATGGCTATCGGGCATCTTTTCGTACATGTTTTTCTTTTATAAGGGCTGAAAAAACCGTTACATTTACCACTTTGCTTTTACTCTTTATATTTAAGATTTTCAATAGGATCAAAATAAATCGACTATTAGCAACCTGGCATTATGGATGGCAGGCTGCACACTTTGCGATAATGTAATGACTAACATCGACAGCATCGTAACTTGAATGGTTCTGGATTTTCTCTCTTTATGACTGAATTACCAGCAACGAAAAAGTATCCGGGAGCATCAGTTCTTCTTCATAACGGTATTCTCCGTTTATGTATGTCGTGTTACGAAGATACGCTGCAAGCAGGAGTCAGTCGAATAATAAAATACTCTATTTCAACCTGCTTGTGGCGAATCTCGACTGTTTGCACTGCTTTTATGCATAAAGATTTGGAAAATATGCAAAAACATCATACCTTTGCGCCATCAAAAACCAAACTGACCAATGAATATAAAAGCGATACATACCGACATAAAGTTGCTGTTGCATGAACCTATATGCAACGGTTATCGCATCGTACACATACATTGGTTCAGTGGATTTCTATGAGGTACAGCCGCTTCTGACGGCACAACAAAGACTATATAACAAAAGTTTCTAACCTCATAATCACGTATATATGTTTACTGTTATCGGATTTATGTTGACAGGGATCACTGTGGGATACCTGTTCAGAAATATTGCCTTTTTGCAAAAGACAGAAAAGACCATTTCGATTACTATTTTTCTTCTGTTGTTCCTGCTTGGAATCTCAGTCGGTTCAAATGAACTAATTATCAATAATCTGGCTGCATTTGGATGGCAGGCTGCCATACTGGCTTTTTCTGCTACCTGCGGCAGTATTCTGGCATCGTGGATGGTGCTGAAATTTTTCTTCAAGAAAGGAGGTGAACAATGAAAGGAAGTATTATCGTTTTATTGTTTTTTGTAGCTGGCTGCATATTGGGAGTTATGGGATGGCTTCCTTTTGATCTTAAGCAAAGTAACCTGACGATGTATATCTTATATGCACTGATGCTACAAGTAGGATTAAGTATCGGGTCGAGCAAGGATTTGAAGTATATCATATCCGATCTTCGTCTGAAATATTTGCTCATACCCCTTGCCACTATATGTGGTACGCTGCTCTTTTCGGCACTTGCCAGCCTGCTGATTTCCCGCTGGAGCATATTCGACTGTATGGCTGTAGGAAGCGGATTTGCCTATTATTCGCTCTCGTCCATCCTGATTACTCAGTTCAAAGAAGCTTCTATCGGACTTCAACTTGCTACCGAATTAGGAACAATCGCATTGCTGTCTAACATATTCCGTGAAATGATGGCATTGCTTGGAACACCATTGTTATGCAAATACTTCGGAAAGCTTGCTCCGATCTCAGCTGCCGGAGTAAACTCCATGGACGTGGTCTTACCCATGATCACACGATATTCGGGTAAAGATATGATGCCTGTTGCTATTTTTCACGGCATACTGATAGATATGAGTGTTCCATTTTTTGTCTCTCTATTTTGCAAATTATAAGCAGAAGATTATCAACTATTTAAGCAATAACTGTCATGCAGTCAAAAAAACATCATCATCTTTTTTAGAAAATTGATGTAAAGTTTCCCAAAAGATCATGATAAAATCAATAAAACTTGCTGAAGTTTTATTTCGACAACTATGGCAGCACTTCTGCATTTAGAGTCCTTTCTTCTTTTTCATACTTCTGGTAAGTCAAACAGCATACCGACAGAAAAGAAGAAAGGACTAATTGTTTACTTCAAGGTTATTACCTTTGGTTATAACGGATAAATATTTTTCAATAGGTTTCCACTGAATAATGACCTACCTTTGCAGTCGAAAAAAAAGAATTAACCATTAAAAAAATTATACGATGTTCGAAAAAGGAAACAGAGGTAATACCATTCATGGTATTTTGCTTATTGCATTATTTTCATTTGCAGCATTCTACATTGCTGAAATTCCATTTGTAAAAAGTCTTTCATTCAGTCCGCTGATTGTAGGTATCATATTGGGTATGCTTTATGCTAACAGTTTGAGAAACCATTTACCCGAAACTTGGGTACCGGGAATCAAATTCTGTACTAAACAAATCCTGCGCGCAGGTATCGTGTTATATGGTTTCCGACTGACACTTACTGAAGTTGCTGCAGTAGGATTACCTGCGGTTATAATCGATACAATCATAGTTGCAGGAACTATCTTCCTGGGCATCTGGTTGGGACGTGCCATGAAAATGGACAAAGATACTTCACTGATGACTGCAACGGGTAGTGCTATCTGTGGTGCGGCTGCGGTACTGGGTGCAGAACCAGTAGTGAAATGTGAAGGTCACAAGACAGCTATTGCCGTATCTACAGTGGTAATCTTCGGAACAATTTCAATGTTTCTTTACCCCATCATGTACCGTGCCGGTATGCTAGACGGATTGGGAGATATGGGAGTTGCCATTTACACCGGAAGTACCCTTCACGAAGTAGCGCATGTAGCCGGAGCCGGTAATGCCATGGACCCTACCGACGCACTGGGTATTGCAGGAACAGCTACTATCACAAAAATGATTCGTGTGATGATGCTTGCTCCGGTATTGGTCATCATGAGCTTTGCTTTGGCAAAACGCAAAAGCAACACTAACGGAGGAAAAGCAGAAAAGAGTAAAATCACTATTCCATGGTTTGCTTTCGGATTCATCGGAATCATCTGTCTGAACTCACTTTTACAATATATATTAGGTGTAGACAGCGTAAAGGAAATACCTTTGAACGGTGCAATCGAATACATTGATACATTTATGCTGACAATGGCAATGACTGCCCTTGGTACAGATACCAGTATCGAGAAATTCAAACAAGCAGGTGCAAAACCATTCTTGCTGGCAGGATTGCTGTATATCTGGCTGGTAGGCGGTGGCTATCTGCTGACTAAATACCTGGTTCCTGCTTTCATGTAAAAATTAAATATTACAAGTAGTCCCGGCATATTTCGAATTATCTGACGGATAATCAGAAATACAGCCGGGACATTTTTATTGTCCAGCATCCAACGAAAAACGGATGCTATACCATCATCTTACCTATTATATCTCCCGCAGCTTTACGCGACTTCAAATAGCTTTGTACAAAACGGATAAAATTGGCAGCCGGAGCTTCCTCCTGTCCCTGAGCACGCACAAAACAGAAATGTCTTTTTATCTGTAGTCCGTTTATATCAATTATCTTAAACTCGCCTTCACGAAGTTCTTTCAACATTGCCTGAAGGGATATAATGCCCATTGTGGAGCTGTTTCTCAAAAACTGCTTAATGCTTTCCGTACTACCCAAATACAACCTGACATTCATCGACGAAAGCTTTATTCCCTGTTCGGATAGTGCCATTTCAATTGCATCGAGTGTACCCGATCCTCGTTCACGAAGTACCAGTGGTATATCCTTAAGTTCATCGAGTGTCAGCGAATCTTTTTTAGCCAAGGCAGAAGAAGTACAAACTACCGGCACCAGCTCATCGTGCAGAAAAGGCTCATATTTCAGGTTAGGCAACCGGAATACTCCTTCTACCATACCTAAATCTATATTGTGTTCCTGCAATGCCTGTTCAACATTGCGTGAATTTGTATCTATCAGCGAAACGGAAACTTTCGGATATTTCTCTGTAAAAGCTGCTAAAATAGGCGGAAGCACGTACTGGGCTATCGTCGTACTGGCACCCAGACGAAGCTGGCCGTTGTATTCATTATGCAACAAATGCATGTCGTACTCCAGCTTACGATATTCGGCCAGAATACGCTCGCAATGTTCCAGCAAAACATTTCCCGATTCGGTCAGCGAAATCGTATTTCCTAAACGATTGAACAACCGGGTTTGATACAAGCTTTCCAGCTCGCGTATATGTTTGGTTATAGCGGGCTGGCTGACGAACAATTCCTGTGAAGCCTTTGTAAAGCTCAGGTTTTTCGCCACACTGTAAAAAACTTTCAGTCGGAAGTCTGACATTTAGAGTTCCTCCGCACGTATTCCTAATGACTGAAGAATGGGGAATCCCAACATCTCAAACGAATAATCACCTTCGTATGCAGGAGGGTTCATTCCAAAAACGGTAATGCTTTCCTTACCTTTCACCTTATTTATATAGTTACCCATGCGCTCACCATATCCGTCTTCATCGGGCACAATAATAATGCGATGAACATCTTTCGATTCACCGGCCAACTGGAACGACTCGATAAACAGGTCTTCACGGGTTGCCATATCAGAAGGCTGGAAGGCATAAAGTGAAAATTCGCCCAGCTGACTCTTGAACGCTACATCATGGAGTTCTTTTCCCAGATTTGAAGGAGTGCAAAAATTCATTTTTTCTTCTCCGGCATCGTAAATAAAAATCACCTGTACCTCATTTTCTCCCAGCTGTATTCCTGCATCCAGAGCAAGGCACTCCAGCAGGTTAGCCAGATCAGCTTTGGGTAACTCACGGTTCACGATTGGGGCAAAATGAGCACTCATGTCACTGCCTACCCTGTCCAGATAAGAAGCATCTATCAGCATCACAACAGGGGCAAAAGGTATCTTCTTTTCCATATATCAAAGTTTATGGCGATAAAGATAATAAAAACTTTCCTGACATTTTGATATATATCCGGACAATATTGCAGTTTTCAAAGCTAACACACTGACATTTAGGCATATAATTATATTCTTAAAGCTGTGGCAAGAAGTTTGTCTGATAAAAGGTGTATTACAAAAACATAGATAAATAAGAAAGGAGAACAATATATGAACTTTAACAACTTTACAATCAAATCGCAAGAAGCTGTGCAACAAGCGGTGAATCTCGTACAAAGCCGCGGACAGCAAGCTATCGAGCCGGAACATTTGTTGGCAGGGGTGCTGAAGGTTGGCGAAAATGTCACAAACTTCATTTTCCAGAAACTTGGCATCAACGGTCAGCAGATAGAAACCGTACTCGACAAGCAGATAGCTTCTTTGCCAAAGGTTTCAGGAGGTGAACCTTACCTGAGCCGTGACGCTAATGAAGTATTGCAGAAAGCTGTCGAGTTTTCCAAATCACTGGGTGATGAATATGTTTCGCTGGAAGCTATCATCTTGGCTTTGCTCAATGTAAAAAGTACCGTATCTACCATCTTGAAAGATGCTGGTGTTACCGACAAAGAGCTGCGGGCTGCTATCAGTGAACTTCGTCAGGGACAAAATGTTACTTCACAGTCTAGTGAAGATACATACCAGTCACTCAGCAAATATGCCATCAACCTGATAGAAGCTGCACGTAACGGCAAGCTGGACCCGGTAATCGGTCGTGATGAAGAAATCCGTCGTGTACTGCAAATCTTGAGCCGTCGTACCAAAAACAATCCGGTCCTGATTGGTGAACCGGGTACAGGTAAGACAGCGATCGTAGAAGGACTGGCTCAGCGAATCCTGCGTGGAGATGTTCCGGAGAACTTGAAAAACAAGCAATTGTTTTCGCTCGACATGGGTGCGCTGGTTGCAGGTGCAAAATACAAAGGCGAATTCGAAGAACGACTGAAGTCGGTTATCAACGAAGTAACCAAATCGGATGGAAATATCATCTTGTTCATCGATGAAATCCATACACTGGTAGGTGCTGGAAAAGGTGAAGGTGCCATGGATGCTGCAAACATCCTGAAACCGGCCTTGGCACGTGGCGAACTGAGAAGTATCGGTGCTACTACCCTTGATGAATATCAGAAATATTTTGAAAAGGATAAAGCACTCGAAAGACGATTCCAGACCGTCATGGTAGACGAACCGGATACGGCAAGCTCTATTTCTATCTTGCGTGGATTGAAGGAACGTTATGAAAATCACCATCAGGTGAGAATCAAAGACGAAGCCATCATTGCCGCTGTAGAACTGAGTAACCGTTACATCACCGATCGTTTCTTGCCGGATAAAGCCATCGACTTGATGGATGAAGCCGCAGCCAAACTTCGTATGGAACGTGACTCACTTCCGGAAGAACTGGATGAAATTGAACGCCGGTTGAAACAGCTTGAAATTGAACGCGAAGCTATCAAACGTGAAAAAGATGAAGCTAAGCTTGCTCAATTGAACAAAGAAATAGCTGAGTTGAAGGAACAGGAAACTTCATACAAGGCTAAATGGCAGAGCGAAAAAGAACTGGTGAACAAGATTCAGCAGAACAAGAAGGAAATAGAACAGCTGAAATTTGAAGCTGACAAGGCTGAACGCGAAGGCGACTACGGTAAAGTTGCTGAAATCCGTTATGGTAAGTTGCAGAGCTTGGAAAATGAAATAAAGAGTATTCAGGAAGACTTAAAGAAAAAGCAAGGCGACAATGCTATGATTAAGGAGGAAGTTACTGCCGAAGATATCGCTGATGTAGTATCGCGCTGGACGGGAATACCGGTAAGCAAGATGTTGCAAAGCGAACGTGATAAATTGCTCCACTTGGAAGATGAATTACATAAACGTGTTATCGGTCAGGATGAAGCAATTGAAGCAGTAGCCGACGCTGTACGCCGTAGCCGTGCGGGACTGCAAGACCCGAAACGTCCGATTGGTTCATTCATCTTCTTGGGTACTACGGGTGTAGGTAAAACCGAGCTGGCAAAGGCTCTTGCCGAGTACCTGTTCGACGATGAATCGCTGATGACGCGTATCGATATGAGTGAATACCAGGAGAAACATACTGTTTCTCGTCTGATCGGTGCGCCTCCGGGATACGTTGGCTACGATGAAGGTGGTCAGTTGACTGAAGCTGTACGCCGTAAACCATACTCAGTTGTTCTTTTCGATGAAATCGAAAAAGCACATCCGGATGTATTCAATATCTTGTTGCAAGTATTGGACGATGGACGTCTGACTGATAATAAGGGACGTACGGTAAACTTCAAGAACACCATTATCATCATGACATCCAACTTGGGAAGTTCTTACATACAAAGTCAGTTCGAAAAGATCAATGATCAGAACCACGACCAGGTTGTAGAAGAAACCAAGGCAGAAGTGATGAATATGCTGAAAAAGACCATCCGTCCGGAATTCTTGAACCGTATAGATGAAACAATCATGTTCCAGCCGTTGAACAAGAACGAAATTGAACAGATTGTACGCTTGCAGATAAACGGCATCAAGAAAATGCTGGAAGAAAATGGTGTTACACTCCAGATGAGCGATCAGGCTGTAGACTTTATTGCTACCGCCGGATACGATCCTGAGTTTGGTGCTCGTCCGGTAAAACGTGCTATCCAGCGCTACTTACTGAACGATTTGTCAAAGAAGCTTCTGTCACAGGAAGTAGACCGCACTAAACCGATCATCGTAGAACGTAGCAGTGAAGGTTTGATATTCCGAAACTAAACTACTTATACAGGTTTCCAGAAACTACCTAAAAGGGAGAGTATTGAAATACGATACTCTCCCTTTTTCTTTTTGTCCAAATGGAAGAAATAAGCTATCTTTGCCGCACTGAAATAAAGCAAGAATGAAAAATAAAAAAGTTATTTATATCGTCGGATCGATTGTCTTATTGATTTTAATCGGTGTCGTTGCCTGCAAAACATTAATACTGAATACCCCTCTCAAAATAGAGAAAGCTGCTTATCTCTACATTGACAGCGACGATAACATAGACTCCGTATATACAAAATTGAAGAAAGATTTCCACACCTCTGGTATCACCGGATTACGTATGCTCATTTCATGCAGTAATTATGCTGAAAACATTCACGAGGGAGCCTATAAACTTAAACCGACTGATAACACTTGGCATATATTTCACCAACTGAAAAGCGGACATCAGACTCCCATACGTCTGACAGTGCCCAGTGTACGTACGCTCGGAGCATTGGCTAAATCCGTTTCCCGACGTCTGATGACGGACTCAGCTTCTATCGCCAGTTTGCTGAATGACAGTACGTATTGTTCTACGCTAGGATATAATCAATACACGATTCCTGCTCTTTTCATTCCTAATACATACGAAGTGTATTGGACCATGAGTGCTGAGGATTTTATCAAGCGTATGAAAAAAGAACACGACCGGTTCTGGAACAAGGAACGGATGGAAAAAGCAAAAAGTATCGGCTTTACTCCCGAAGAAGTGGCAACTCTGGCTTCTATCGTCGAAGAAGAAACAGCTAATAAGGCAGAAAAGCCAATGGTAGCCGGTCTTTATATCAACCGCCTGCACACAGGTATGCCCTTGCAGGCCGACCCCACTGTAAAATTTGGCTTGCAAGAATTTGGACTTAAGCGTATTCTGCATAAACATCTGGAAACAGATAGTCCATATAATACATATAAACATGCAGGATTACCTCCCGGACCGATTCGCATACCATCTATCGACGGACTGGAAAGCGTATTGAATTACGCCAAGCATGATTATCTATATATGTGTGCGAAGGAAGATTTCTCTGGCACACACAACTTTGCCAAAAGCTGGAACGAACATCTTGCCAATGCCCGCCGTTACCAACGGGCATTGAACCAGAGAAATATACACTAAGGGCATTACCTCTTGAATATAATTTTCAATCAACGGATAGATTTCCAGAACTTCATGAAATTAGCATACAGTCCGTAACATACCAATGCATCTTCGGGCTGTATTATATAGTCTTCAGGAAATTCATTGGCTACTTCTCTTTCCAAAATAGAAATACCAATGCAATTCTGTGCCTTCTTTCCACGTATCAATGAAATAATCTTCAAATCGAATTCCTTTTCCAACTGCAATTCATTGATGCCATATCCTGCTAATTTGGCAGGTACATTAAACTTGAAAATATAATGTTCCTCGTCTATCTGAAATGGTTCTACTGATGCATTCAGTTCCAACAACTGAACCAACATACGTGCTGCCTCTTTTTCCGGAGTCAGAATACGGTCTAGCGAAAAAGCTTCAAGCACAGTTTTATGGACATCATCTATCGCACGGGCATAAATATGCTTTACCTTGTTTTTCTTCAACAACGATACAACGCGTACAGAAGCTCCCAGGTCTTCACCTATTGCTACAATAACGACATCTACACTCTTTAATGGAAGAACAGAAAGTGCAATTTCATCGGTTGCATCAAGAACAAAAGCTGTAGCAATCTTATCTTTCAAATGATCTACATAATGTTCCCTCACATCCACTCCTATGACTTCATGCCCCAAAACAGTCAGTTCCTCGGCAAGCTTTCCGCCATAATTTCCCAGTCCTATTACAATATATTTCATATATCAGTTTATTATAATGTTATCACTTGGATATTTATAATTACGCTTCTTTACCTGTTTAATCAGTCCCAGCAACAAGGTAAAAGCTCCTACACGGCCTATGAACATCAGTAAAATAATAACCGATTTACCAGCCGTACTCAAAACGGGAGTAAGATCCAGACTGGAACCCACAGTACTCAAAGCCGATACACATTCAAAAGTAAGTGCCATTAGAGATGCTTTGGGTTCTAACATGCTCATGACAAAAATTGCAGCAGACAGAATGATAAGATACAACATAAGCACTGCATTTGAGCGGCGGATCGAATCATCCGACAACTCTCTCTGGAAAATAGTTACCCGATTTGCTCCTCTAATGACCGCCCACAAATTCAGAAGTATAACAGCAAACACATTTATCTTTACTCCACCTGCGGTAGACTGCGTACCCCCTCCTATGATCATCAGTATAATCATCAGCAACAAAGTCTGTGTAGACAGCGTAGTCAGCCCGACACTGACAAATCCAGCCGTACGCGGACATGTCGCATTGAAGAAAGCATGTACCCATTTATCTGTAACTTCCATGCCGGCAAATGCATTGTTCCACTCGTAAAGAGCAATAGCCAACGTACCCAGCACAAGCAAAATAGCTGTCATTATCAAAACAATACGTGTATTCAAATTATATAAATGGACCTGTTTGGGAAAATGAGATGAACGTCCGAAACACTTCCATTTCAGATAACGTAAATAATAAAAAAGCGTTTCTTTCAGATTCACCAAAATAGGAAAACCAATACCTCCCAAAATAATCAGGAATGAAACGGTTATAAAAAGCAAGTTATGGTTTTGCATAACCGCCGCATTTCCTAAGTTACCCGGCAAAGTAGAAAATCCGGCATTACAAAATGCAGAAACCGAATGGAAGGCTGCAAAATATATTTCCTGTTGCAACGTCATTCCCAGAGTATTGTGTATAGAATACCAGATAATCACCATACCAATACCTTCGATAGCCAATGTGAATCCTAGAATATATAATAAGGTGGATAAAAGAGAATTCAATGAATTAGAACTTATCATATCGCCAACTACCAGCTGATTATATAAAGAAGTATTTCCCATAAAAAACATGGCAAAAAAACTTGTCAGTGTCATAACTCCCAATCCTCCTATTTGGATAAGCAAAATGATAATAATTTGTCCTTCCAGTGTAAAGGTAGACGGAACATCAACCGAAACCAGTCCGGTAACACACGTAGCACTAGTTGCAGTAAACAATGCATCTATCCACGAAATTCCATGATAAGTTGCTCTGGGAAGCATCAGCAATCCAGCCCCAATAAATATTATAACCAAAAAGCTGGAAGCTAAAATAAGAGAAGGATTAGTACGCCTGCCCAACAATCGTACCAAGCTACTGGACAACTGTAATAAAGAATATAATAATAAAATAGCTATCCGATAATAATGACTATGAAAGAACATCCATGTCCAATAAACTCCTTCATCTCCAGCATCCGGTTTCTTGAACAGCACAGGAAGTAAAGTCAGATACAGCAAGACATTAATTACCCATGACCAAAATGTATTTTTCTGTCCGTCCTCATCTGATTGAAAAACAATCTGCACTGTAGCCGACAGCAAAAAAACAATCCATACACTCTTATATATAATACGAATAGCCTTTGCCTCATCCGATGAAATCATAAATCCATGTTCATAAACCAAAGTAGCCAAAAACAGGATTGCGCAAAAATACGTAATCCACATGAACCAATTTATGACTTGATAAATACGAGGTAATATCAGTTTCTTACGATAAAGCAAGAGCCTTTCTAAAGAATCCATACTAAAACTGTTTTTATATTAATACTTGCACGCAAATGTATTTATAATTATCGGTTTTCCGATTAAAAGCATGACTTTATTACATATTTGTTTTTCCCCATCTGCTCTATTAGTAAAGTCAACATCATCTTATACTCTGAATAGATCTTTCTGAAGAAAAACTTTCATTAAAACAAGCTATCATCTACTTATGTTCAAGAAACGCCGTGCACGGTTTTAAAGCATAAAAACATCAAAATAACAAATAAAAAGCAAAAACGGTTGCAATATTACATTGTTTTACTTATTTTTGAAAAATCAATCAAAAAGTAAACATTTATGAGCAATAAACAGAAAAGATTCATTTTACCGGAAGATGAAATTCCTAAATATTGGTATAATATTCAGGCAGACATGAAAAACAAACCCATGCCTCCTCTGAATCCAGCTACACGCGAACCGCTTAAACCGGAAGATTTGTATCCTATTTTTGCAAAAGAATTATGTCATCAGGAGCTTAACCAGACCGATACATGGATAGAAATTCCCGAAGAAGTACGTGAGATGTACAAGTATTATCGAAGTACTCCGTTGGTTCGTGCATATGGTTTGGAAAAAGCTTTAGGAACACCGGCACATATCTATTTCAAGAACGAAAGTGTCAGCCCTATCGGCTCGCATAAACTGAACTCTGCACTGGCACAGGCTTATTACTGTAAAAAAGAAGGTGTCAGCAATATTACAACCGAAACCGGAGCCGGACAATGGGGAGCAGCCCTTTCGTATGCTGCAAAAGTATTCGGACTGGAGGCTGCCGTTTATCAGGTAAAAATCAGTTATGAACAGAAGCCATACCGACGCAGCATCATGCAGACTTTCGGAGCACAGGTTACTCCTTCACCTTCTATGTCAACACGCGCCGGAAAAAATATATTGACCAAGTATCCTAATCACCAGGGATCACTGGGTACAGCCATTTCCGAAGCCATCGAACTGGCACGTACAACTCCGAACTGTAAGTATACATTAGGATCTGTACTGAGCCATGTAACGCTTCATCAAACCATCATTGGTCTGGAAGCAGAAAAACAGATGGAAATGGCCGGCGAATATCCAGATATCATCATCGGATGTTTTGGTGGAGGTTCAAACTTTGGAGGCATCTGCTTCCCCTTCATGCGTCATACTATTCTGGAAGGAAAACAAACCCGTTACGTAGCTGCCGAACCGGCTTCCTGTCCGAAACTGACAAGAGGAAAGTTTGAATACGACTTCGGTGATGAAGCCGGATATACTCCTCTTCTGCCGATGTTTACACTGGGACATAACTTTACACCTGCCAACATTCATGCGGGTGGATTGCGTTACCATGGAGCAGGAGTTATCGTATCACAACTTTTGAAAGATCATTTGATGGAAGCCGTAGACATACAGCAACTGGAAACATTCGAAGCCGGATGTCTGTTTGCACGTGCCGAAGGCATCATCCCTGCCCCTGAATCGTGTCACGCCATTGCTGCTGCCATACAAGAGGCCAACAAATGTAAGGAAACGGGCGAAGAAAAGGTTATTCTGTTTAACCTATCCGGGCACGGTCTGATAGATATGAGTGCATACGACCAATATTTATCTGGAAACTTGACCAACTATACATTGACAGATAAAGACATCGAAAAAAGCTTGGGTGAAGTAGAAACAATGCAACCTTAACGATTTTAATATTTGCATGGAATTATTCGAACAAATAACAGCATCGGTCAGCTCCTTTCTCTGGGGATGGCCGATGATTATATTACTACTGGGAACTCACATTTTTCTGACCATACGGTTAAAGTTTCCACAACGCAAAATATTTACAGCTATACGACTTTCTTTTAAAAAAGATCCTGATTCTGAAGGCGACGTCAGTCAATTCGGCGCGCTTGCCACTTCACTGGCAGCAACTATTGGAACAGGAAACATCATCGGTGTGGCGACTGCCGTTGCATTCGGAGGTCCCGGTGCCGTATTCTGGTGCTGGCTGACCGGAGTTTTCGGAATTGCCACAAAATATGCCGAAGGGCTCCTTGCCATTAAATACCGCGTAAAAACGTCCAGCGGAGAAATGCTTGGTGGTCCGATGTACGCACTGGAACGAGGACTGAAGCAAAAATGGCTGGGCATTTTATTCTGCATCTTTACAGCCATGGCAGCATTCGGTATCGGAAGTACGGTACAAGCTAATTCTATTGCCTTACTGATGCAAGAGACATACGGAGTAAGCGAACATATCACCGGTATAGTAGTGGCACTAGGCATCGCACTGGTTATCTTCTTCGGGGTAAAAGGTATTGCCCGTGTATGTATGACGCTGGTACCTCTGATGGCTATCCTCTATATAGGAGGATGTATTTATATCCTCATTCTGAACCACGCCTATTTGGGAGAAGCCTTCAAACTCATCATCAGTTCTGCGTTTACTCCACATGCCGCAGGAGGAGGATTTCTAGGAACGAGTGTCATGCTCGCAGCACGTTACGGTATTGCCCGCGGACTTTTCTCCAACGAATCCGGACTTGGTTCGGCACCTATTGTGGCAGCAGCGGCACAAACTCGCAACCCGGTACGTCAGGCACTGGTTTCTTCTACCGGAACATTCTGGGACACCGTCATTATCTGTGCATTGACGGGGCTGGTGCTGGTTACCAGTGTACTCGCATTTCCTGACATCGATTATACACAAGGTGGAGCATTGACCAAAGCAGCCTTTGGTAAAATCCCTTATGTAGGTACCAGCATCCTGGCAATCGGTATTCTGACCTTTGCCTTTTCTACCATTTTAGGCTGGGGATATTACTCGGGAAAAGCCATCGAATATTTAGGAGGGAAAAAACTCCTGCGAGTATATCGTGTTATATGGATTTCATCCATTTACTTTGGTTCCACCATGAATTTACAAGCAGTATGGAACATTGCCGACAGCGTAAACGCACTGATGGCAGTTCCTAATCTGATTTCCCTCATCTTCTTATCGGGAGTTGCCGTCAAAGAAACACAAAAATACCTTTGGGAAAACAGACTGGAAGATACTGCCGATCCGGAAGATCTATAATTCATAAAACGCTACCTGCACAAAGCAGTTTTCCCCTTTTTTATCCCTTTCAGAAGGGGAAAAAGAAAAAAATATGCATTTTTCTGCATTTTTTTGTACAAAACACTTGCAGATTCAAAAATAATGCGTACCTTTGCACCCGTGATTGAGAAACACCTCAACACAAACAAAGGATGGCCCGTTCGTCTATCGGTTAGGACGCAAGATTTTCATTCTTGAAAGGGGGGTTCGATTCCCCCACGGGCTACCAAAACAAAACATACGGTTAATCCGATGTATAAGGATGGCCCGTTCGTCTATCGGTTAGGACGCAAGATTTTCATTCTTGAAAGGGGGGTTCGATTCCCCCACGGGCTACCAAGGTCTGAGCAGTTTCTGTTCAGACCTTTTTCTTTTTATCCCTTTCTTTCTTTCAGCTTTTTATATCTATCTTTGTCCTTGTATTATAAGTTTATGTAACAAAAGATAGTATGAATACCGAATTACTCGCACAACTTTATCAATCATATACTGGAGAAGCTCCAACAAGTATCGAACCTTTGCCGGGAGCAGGTTCCAATCGCAAATACTTTCACTTGAAAGGCAAGGAAAGCCTCATCGGTGTATATGGAACCTCCACCGAAGAGAACCGTGCATTTATCTACATGGCCAGACATTTCTCACAAAAAGGTTTGCCTGTACCCCGTATACTTGCCGAATCTCCCGACCAGTCGGTCTACCTGCAAGATGACTTGGGAGATACCTCGCTGTTCCAACTTATTAAACAAGGAAGAGAAAGCGGTAACTTCAGTGATGAAGAAACAAATATATTGAAACGAACTATCCGCCTGCTTCCACAGATACAGTTTGAGGGAAGCAAGAAGATGGATTTCAGTTATTGCTACCCGCTGGCAACATTCAACCGCCGCAGCGTTTTGTGGGACCTGAATTATTTCAAATATTGTTTTCTTAAAGCTACCGGACTGGAGTTTCAGGAAAATCTGCTGGAAGATGATTTCGAACGTATGGCAGATACCCTTCTTCAGATAGAACCCCAGGTATTCATGTACCGTGATTTTCAGAGCCGCAATGTCATGATACGGGAAGGAAAACCGTACTTTATCGATTTTCAGGGAGGACGCAAGGGACCTTTCTATTACGATGTGGCTTCTTTCCTCTGGCAGGCAAAAGCAAACTATCCCGATTCGCTCCGTCAGGAGCTTCTGGATGAGTACCTCGATGCTCTTCGCCCCTATCACACGATTGATAAGGAGCAGTTCCTCACCACCCTCCTTCACTTTGTACTGTTCCGTACTCTGCAAGTTCTAGGCGCATACGGTTTCCGTGGATATTTTGAGAAAAAGACACATTTCATACAAAGTGTACCGTATGCCATCGAAAATCTCCGTCAGCTGCTGGAAACAGATTTTCCTGAATATCCCTACTTATGCCTCATGCTACGCAAACTGACAGAACTTCCCCAGTTTGCCAGCATACGAAACAGAAGGAAACTCACCGTACGCGTAATGAGTTTTTCGTATAAGAAAGGTATTCCCGAAGACCCGTCAGGGAACGGAGGCGGATATGTATTCGACTGCCGTGCCGTGCACAATCCGGGAAAGTACGAACAATACAAGCAACTGACCGGACGCGACAAACCGGTCATCGACTTTCTGGAACAGGACGGTGAAATACTCCAATTTCTGGAACACGTAGACGCACTGGCTGATGCTCATGTACAGCGCTTTCTGGAAAGAGGGTTTACCAACCTCTCTATCTGCTTCGGCTGTACCGGAGGACAGCACCGTTCCGTATATTCGGCAGAACACGTAGCGCACCACTTGAACGAAAAATTCGGTGTACGCATCCACCTGATACACCGCGAACAACATATTGAACAAATTTTAGAACCCCGATAACAATATGAAAGCCATGATATTTGCAGCGGGACTGGGAACTCGCCTGAAACCGCTGACCGACCATATGCCCAAAGCACTCGTACCCGTAAACGGACGTCCGATGCTGGAACACGTTATCCTGAAACTAAAACAATCCGGATTCAACGAACTGGTTATCAACATACATCATTTCGGAGAACAGATCATCGACTTTCTTGAAGCCAACCAAAATTTCGGACTGACAATTCATATCAGCGACGAACGTGAACAGTTGCTCGATACGGGAGGAGGTATCAAAAAAGCCGCACCATTTTTTCAGGGAAACGAACCATTCCTGATACATAACGTCGATATCCTCTCCGATACCGACCTGAAAGCCTTATACGAATCCCACCTGCACAGTGGCAATGATGCTACCCTGTTGGCAAGCAAACGAACCACAGCCCGCTATCTGCTGTTCGACAAACAGGCATATCTGAGAGGATGGGTTAATAAAGATACCGGACAGACCAAACCCGAAGGCTTCGAATATGACGCAACAAGATATCAGGAATATGCCTTCAGTGGAATTCACGTCATCTCCCCTTCCCTTTTCCGATACATGGACGAACGGTGGAAAGGCAAATTTCCCATCATGGATTTCTATTTGCAAACATGTGGGGAAGCCCGGATTGGTGGATGTCTGACCGAAGAGCTTCATCTGATTGATATAGGAAAACCGGAAACCCTTGAGAAAGCTGCCAGCTTTCTGGCAGAACTGGATCAAGAATAAAAATATCAGTCACTTACAAGCCAACAGGCAACTTGCCCGTACCTTAATGCAGAAGGCAATCCAACCGACTGCATAATATCTAAAAAACACGGGCAATTTGCCTTATTTTTTTGTACAAAGGCTAACAGACTTTGTACGATTTTTCAGAAAAATTCATGATGTTTTTCCTAACTTTTGCTGAAGTTTTTCGACATACTTCCTGAAGTGTTCCAAAACACGTGTTTCAAACCAAACTGAACGGTTGAAAACAGCAGTATATTAAAACTTGAAACTCATAAATAATAAACTTACAATCCGAAATCAAGCAATCAACATCAGCCAAAAGAGTTCTATCATGTCCATCACAAAGTCCGCATATCACTTTGATATTCAAACTTTTAAATACAACCCTTTCTGAATATTTTATTTTAGCTTTAAAAAGCCCTATTAAATACCGAAACAATTTTACTCCTCAGCAGAAATCCGGTAATACGAAGGAGCAAGCCCTGTCTGCTTCTTAAAAAATGTCCCGAAAAAAGAAGCATTCGGAAAATTCAAGTCATCCGATATCTCTTGTACACTCTTGTTGGTATTCTTCAGCCAGAAAATACTCTTCCGGATAATAGCTCTGAAAACCAGTTCCTGCACCGTATATCCGCAAACCGATTTCGATAATGCTGAAAGATATTTGGGAGAAAGACACAACTTATCGGCATAAAAAGCTACTCCCCTCTCTTGCATATAATACTTTTCAATCAACCGAATGAGCTTGATAAAAGTATCAATCTTATGTCCTGCTACATTTTTTTCTTCGATAATCCGCCGGCTGTAAATAGAACACAAACGGTAAGTCAATGCCAGTAACAACAACTTACACTCATGATTATCAAACGGATTCTGCGCACTCTTCCTATGTCTTCCCAGCAATGCAATATAACGTGCCAAATCGCTTTCTTCTCCGGAAGTCCATACATAGCATGGTTCGGGAGTCAGTGTCGTATACAAATACATTGCCACAATCGAACTGCCTAAAATCTCACGTATCGGATCTATATGATAAAACAGTATGCTCACACGCAAATCATCAGACAGTTCTCCTATTGAAAAATTATTCCCTTCGGAAAGAAAAACCGTTTCCCCTGCCCGGGCTGTAAACATCTTTTTATCTACATCGAAACAGAAATATCCTTTTTCACACACAATCAGTCCCACATAATTCATCAGGAAAGGCTTACACAATATCTTCGGAAAAGCTTTAACTTCCCCTTCCAGGCAGCAAATATCTTTTCCCGCCGTCAAATCGCGCTCAAAACGTGTTAAACGCATTTCTTGTTCCTTAGCATCCATCCCCATAAAACTAAAATTAAAGTCTGCCACTAAGGTAAGATTTTTCTATATTCCCATCATGAAACAAGAAAATAAAAATACATCACGGGGAGCTTTCATAGGTACTTTTCCACCGAAAAGTCAGATTAAGAAATGAAATACGCTCCACCGTGATGTATAAAGCAAATAAATGAACGAGTGTAAAGTATTTTATGTCTGTAAATCCAGCTTTCTTTTTCTCCACGGAATTACCAGCATAAGAACGGCACATGCCATACAGCCGTAGAATGTCCATCCCGACATTTCTTTTACAGCAGCCAGAGTAGCCTGTACCTGCACACGCCCTTTTGTTGAAAGAGCTGCCATATTATGTGCTTCCTTTTCACTTTTTCCCTGATACATCATCCCTTGAACCGTCTGATTATATGAGGCTGCTACCTCTGTATTCAACTGATCCATATCGTGAGCAAAGCGAGTTACATAGTGTTGCTGACGATGCTGCATCACATTGGTATAGATAGCAGTTCCAGCCCCCGGTCCCAGTACCATACGCACTGTCAGCATGATACAAATCCAGGTAGACAGATATTTATAAGGCATCCGCTGATTGGCATGTACAGCTGTCAGCGAATAAAGTAGCATCATTCCGGCAGAACGGATAATAACCGGATATTTCATGCGTTCATACAAGCCGTCGGTCTGTACCTCAAAATACATAAACAGGCTGGAAAGTCCTATCAGAACAAAGCCCATCGAGAAAAGGTATTTCAGATGTACTCCTTTTGACCCCATGGCAATAGCAATAATGCAACCGATAAAATAACCGGCTATACTCCAGTTATTAAGCGACGCATTCTGCCAGTTGTCTATCTTCATACCAACTCCTGCAAACACACTGACAAACATGGCACTGGAATTGAAAATCATCAGCAACAGAAAGAGCAAGATACCCATACGGATAGAACGCAACTTAAACACATCCATCAGGAAATAAGGCGAATTATGGTTACGTTCCATATAGACAAACAGTATGGCAAACACAACAGCCGTCGCGGTAGCCCAGCAAATAGACGGAGAATCGTACCAGTCGAGCACCTTTCCATACACCAGCACATAAATAGCAGCCGAACACATCACGCAAAATATTACCACACTGCCAAACTTACGCAAGTTGATAGGAAAACGTTTGCCCACATATTTATGATAAGGCATGGTGATAAACACAACCAGAATAGATAATAGCAACGCCCCCATCATGAAATAATACACATACTGCCATTCGTACTCATAAGCCAGCCATGCAGTGAGCGAAGTTCCTATCTGCCCCAGAATCATGAAAAACAGATAAATGGTAGGCATACTGGTACTCTTTTCACGGTCCAGCTTATCCCATCCTTCACCATCCACAGGTTCATTGCCCGGAGTTATATTTCGGGTAGCCTCCATCTTGAACGCATATTTGATAAGCGTGAACAGATTGACCATCATCAGCACCATGCGCAGAAATCCCATCACCACACTACAGACAGCCAGCAGGTAAATACTATCGGTCTTGGCACATACGTAACTCAATATATAAAGCAGCGAAAAGCCTACGATGCACATCATTTTCTCACGGCGGATACAGACCAGTTCGTAAAAGAACGGAGAGAAAGCCGCCATTCCTACAGAAGTAAGAAAACCAACAAACTGAATATGTTCAGACTGAATACCCAGCCCGCTCAGCATCTCGCCACTGTTTACCGTATACACTCCGCTTGCCGTAAGAATCGGAATAAACAACAGCAACAGAATAAGAATACCCAAAGGTTTGGGAACCCAATTATAAAACGGATAATTTTTCGGACACGAAGGCATAATTCTAATTTATTAGAAACTGAAAAAACATGTTTGTCTTATTTTTACTGTCTGGCTTTTACCACTACCATCATTCCGGCAGCCAGACGTTCATTGTCTTCCGATGAAAGGTTCGTAAAATCAATACGTACCGGAATACGCTGCTGAATCTTGACAAAGTTTCCGGCAGAGTTATCAGTCGGGACAAGTGAATATTTCGAGCCGGTTGCTCCAGAAATAGCTGTAATCTTTCCGGTGAACTCCTTATCGCTGATTGCATCTACTGTAATACGGACTTCCTGTCCCACGTGAAGATTCTCTACCTGAGTTTCCTTATAATTAGCTATCACCCACTTCTGCGTATCAGGAAGGATATACGTAATGCTTTGTCCGGCACCAATATATTGTCCCTCTTCCAATGCACGACGTCCCAGCTTCCCGTCACAAGGAGCCAACACAACAGTATACGAAAGATTAAGTCGTGCCATTTCGAGTGCAGCCGTAGCACGTTGTATGGCAGCTTCCGTACTTTCTCTGCGATTGGAAACTTCCTTAATGCCCGACATGGCAGCTTTTTGCTGGCGCTTTGTAGCCTCCAGTTTCTTTCGTGTAGCCTCATATTCCGTTTCAATCTGTTCCAGCTGTATCGGTGTTGCCGCATTCCGCTTCAGCAAGTTTTCATAACGCTGACGGTCTTTTTCGAGTTTAGCCAAACGAATTTCAATTTCGGCAATAGAAGCCTCATACACAGAAGCCGAATTCTGTGTAGTCTGTAAGGTAGCATCTATTACCGTAGCTCCAGCCATTGCATCTTTCAAGGCAGCTTCAGCCTCCATCACTCGGATACGGTATTCACGGTCATCGAGCACCAGCAAGGTATCTCCCTTCTTGACCGACTGATGTTCGGTGAAATAAATTTTCTTAATATATCCCGACGCACGCAAGTTCACCGGAGAAATGTATTGTTCTATCTGTGCGTCGTTACTGGTTTCCGTCTGTTTATAATCGAGAAAAAGAAAAGCAACCTCTATTACTCCCCACACCAGAATAGCTATTCCAAGCAAACTGGCAATAATCCGGTTACGACGTTGTTTTTTCAGTTTCAAAGCTTTTTCCTGAAGTGTATTATTATTGGTTTTCATAATGCTGACAATTTTAAATGATTAATGAATAGAATTTCCGTTAAACAGTGTTTCCAGCTGTCCGGTAAGTTTTAGCAGACTCAGATTAGTAACCTGGTAATTGTAATGTGCGTTGATGTAGTTGTTCTGAGCTTCACTCATCCGCATCTCATCCTGTAGCACCTCCGTCATCGAAGCGATTCCCTCCCGATAACGGTCGGTCGTAACCTGATACACATCTTCTGCCAACAGATAATTATCTTTCTGCTTCCTGAAATTACGCTGGCTGTTCATCAGTTCGTTTGTAGCATTCAGGTATTGCGTCTGCATATTCTTGAGTGCATTCTCATAAGAAAGCTTCGCATTTTCTATCTCGATCTTTGCCTTCTTCATTTTTGCCCGCTTATCCAGTCCGTCGAAAATAGGAATACGGAGTGTAAGTCCGATACCGCTCGAATTATACCAATGATTGGACGGACCGGAATGGAACCAGTTCTTTGCCTTGTCGGTATATGCAGAATACATCCAGCTTCCGGTAAGGCTTAACGAAGGAATATAACCCTGACCAATCATCTTACGCTGCTGTTCGGCCAGTTTTTGCTTCGACTGCAAAAGTTGTAGTTCATACTGGTTATTATCCAGTCCGGTAAGCGATACGGATGTAGTATTTTCTGTATCAACCGGTGTCAAGGCTATTTCCTTATCAGCAGGATAATCGATCACATACTTCAACAGATTCAGCTGCTGTGTCAGCATAGACTGTGCGTTATCATACTGTACCCGCTGGTTTTCAAGATTGATATTCACACGCTTCACATCGACTTCCATCGCCATACCGTTATCATAAAAGGCCTGTGTAATACTGCTCAGTTCGTTCAGACGCGAAATATTCTCTTTGATTAACGCTATCTGTTCGGCTGTATTCTGGCTCAGATAATACATTTTGCTGATTTGCAAAATCAGATCTTCCCGTGCCTTCTCATACGATAAACGGTTCAACTCATTCATTGTACGGGCAATATCTACTGCCGTATAAACAGTCTGGTTGTACAAAGGCATTTGCAACTGTATACCCGCCGAGGCATTGTACTGCAAAGTTTTGGTAACGTTGTAAGGATTTCCATAAGCAGAACCATCGGTAACAGATACCGGAGGATTGAAATTGTCATTGAATCCGGCAACGGCATTAATCTGAGGCAGGAGTTTTGCACGATTTTCGCTCAGTGTATGTTCTCCTTTTCTAATCTCATTACGGCTGCTTTCCAAAGAGAGATTATTCTCTATGCCCAACCGCAGGCACTCTTCCAGTGTGAGGACATCCTGCGCTTTTACAGGAACGAGCACACAAAGAGAGGTAAAAATAACTAGTAATTGCTTCATATTATTTCATTTCTTAATCTGAAGCAAAGGTACACTGTTAGCCTGTATGGGTATTATTCATATATCGTGAAGGGCTGTTCATATTTTCCTTTTCTGCATTCTAATCACTTATCATTTGCTAGCCGAAACGCCCATCCATTCTATTTTCAGGTGATGCAGCATGGTAGTGCTCTCTCCACAACTTCCCGTATGCTGAATCCCCATACCTCCCCAAACATTAGGAACGATATCAGCCTCCAAACTTACAGACGGTTTCAGATTCTCGTCCGTTACAGGAGATGAAAGCGGAGTGGAAGTTTCGGCATGGGCCGTCAACTTATTTCCTTTAACCTCAAGTACAATGGTGCAATCGGTACGGTAACAGGTGGAAGATACCGGAAGAGAAATCGCAGTAGTCCTGCCATTTTCGTATTTCATCAGCATGAAATCGACCGCATTGCTGTATTTTGTCGTACGGATAATACGCAAGGCATATCCAGTCAGTGTACGGGTATCGAACTTGATACAGATATCCATATATTGCCCCGTAGCACTTCCAAACCCTTGTCCTGCGGTTTTGCTCGGATCTACATTCAAGGTTATTTTCATGTCTCCATATCTACCTTCCAATGGAGTATATAACAGCCGTGCTCCACGCTGCGCCTGCAGCAAACCCGTTCCGCGTGATCCGTTCATTCCCTCTCCATACACCCAATAGTCCTTATCGGAGAAAAGTTCCCAATCGTAACCTTCCGTATCAAGAGGCTTATATCCTCCTATTGTCCATCCGCCGGAATACAATACAGGCTGATTGGAAGAAGGAAAATTTCGAAAATCAGTTTCGAATACATCTACCGGATTTACCTGTTTCCTATCAACAGGTGATGAAGAAATCACCGTATATTCTTTACCGGGATGACAACGCAAATGTTTGGGTGCTACCGTTGCCATAAGATAATATCCAACGTCTTCTTTTGTTAATCTATAGGTTGTTTCGGGCTTAGCCAACCGTGACACTGCTACCGGATATTTCGTTTTACCCTCCTTGTCAACAGCCCGATACCAGGTAATCAGCGACTCATCTTTCCGTCCCTGCAAATCCAGTTCGTAACTTACCATTACTTTTCCATCTGCTATTTCCAGCTTCGGCACTTCCACAAAAGCAGGAGCTTCCACAAAATCGGGAGCAACTGTCAGTTCTACTGCACATTCCAATCCATCTTCCGTATAGGCTACAACAGTGAAATGTTTGGTTTCGTCCTCATGATTCATTGCCTTGACCACACACGTTCCGTCTTCTCCGGCAGACAGGCTGACATACTTTTCATATCCCGGCTGAATCTTCCAGCGAACAGAACTTCCCTGCTGCACATAATTGCAGTGTCTTTTTACGTTGGCAACCAACTTCACCGGATTGCCTCCGGTCTGTACAGAGGCAACCAGCGGAGTGACCGACAAACAGACCGGCAGATTCGCATAATCCCTGCCATCATGTTCTCCGATTACCCGTACACTATCCTTCACTTGAAGCGGATCCCAGTCATCATCTCCCCGAAGTAAATTATAAGTGTTGTAAATTACCTTACCATTTTCATCTGTCAGGCGGTATGCGTGAAGTACATTTTCCTGCTCCATACATACTGTATTATAAGGCTTGTCCGCACCTATTACGTAAGGCTGTCCATTCATCGTTACACCATACTGGTAACACCGTAACCAGTCGGACGGCTCGTGTGTCCAGCCTGCATATACAGGCTTTCGGACATGAAACCGGCAATCGACAACAGTCAAAGGTCCCACTCCTTTACAAAAATACTGACGGTCTTCGTCATGACATACATAAAAATTACTGTTCAAGAAAACAGCCCCTCCCATATCCGTCCGCCAGAATGGTTTCTGACCATAAAACTTCAACGTACAGTTCAGGTAGACTCCTGTACCAGTCAACGCATCGTCGGTACTTTCCATATAACATTTATAGAACAAAATACGTTTTGCCCCATTCAAAGGATTCATATTCAAGCGGCTGATGAAACGGACATTTTCTGCCACAATTTTATCTCCATGACAATAGGCTACATGCGCCTGGGTAATGGCAGACATTCTTTTTTTACGTCCTAATTCTTTCTTTAAAGGAAATTCCAGATCAACATTACAATAGTTTCCCATCGTAAGATTCTTCACCGACAGACCATCTCCCCAGAAATCGAACATCGTGAAGTTTCCTACAGCTCCTTGTGTCTGACCGCGACTGGAAGCAAGCACTACATTTTCAGGATTTTTGGTTAACCCGACAAGATGCAGATAAGGACATTTTACTACCAGTCCGAAAGGTTCTTTACCGTCTTTTCCTACCCTGACCTGAGGATCATCAGGATTATCAATCCAATATACATAAGGAGCTATATATACTTTCATAGGCTCTGCTTCTGTTCCGGCAACAAAAGCCTTGGCTGCTTCATTAAAGCTATTGAAAACAAAAGGATATCTGGCCGTCACTTCATCGGACAGCTGCCCATCGATAAAAAAGGTTTTCTCTCCCAACTCTATTTCCTTTCCTTCATAGAGAATCTTATTTCCTAAAAACTCTATAGGATTTGTAACATCCAACGAACGATATCCGCATACAGACTGAGCCGGCAAAAACTCACAAAAGATTATCCAGCAAAGTAAAAAAGAACAAAATTGTGTTTTCATTATCACGTCGTGTTTTTCAATATGGTGATAAAAATACAAAGAATACGGAAAAAGGCATGACATATCACTAAAAATTTGATATGCCATGCCTTATAACAGAATATAAATCAGTTTGTCTACAAAGACTATTCCCAGAGATTCAATTTATTTTTCTGTGCTTCCTCGAGTGAAACCGTCTTTACCTGTTTGGTCTTATTCTTTTCACGAAGCTCACGGTATTCACTTTCCAGTTCTTCTGCAAATGTACCTCGAAGATCAAGATTCATCAGGCGTGCTGCCACCGGAGCATTCAGTGAAGCATCTTTCATATATACTACCGGAGCATGATAAACCGGAGCAATCTTCAAAACTGTATGAAGTTTGGAAGTTGTAGCACCGCCAATCATTACAGGAATATCAAGTCCAGCACGTTCCAGTTCTGAAACGACATGCACCATTTCTTCCAGCGACGGTGTAATAAGTCCGCTCAAGCCGATAATATCTACCTTCTCACGAATAGCCGTTTCAACAATCTTTTCTGCAGGAACCATTACGCCCAAGTCGATAATTTCGTAATTATTGCATGCCATAACCACAGAAACAATATTCTTACCGATATCGTGTACATCTCCCTTTACTGTAGCCAACAGCACTTTTCCTGCACTGCGTGCCCCTTCCTTTTTTTCCGCCTCAATATAGGGCTGAAGGATAGCTACAGCTTTTTTCATAGTACGTGCTGTCTTTACAACCTGAGGCAAGAACATCTTACCGGAACCGAATAAATCACCGACATGATTCATTCCCGACATAAGCGGACCCTCGATAATGCTGACAGCATCCGGATATTTGGCAAGTGCTTCATGCAAGTCTTCATCCAGATAATCGCCAAGACCCTTTACCAGTGCGTATTGTAAACGTTCTTCTACAGTCGTCCCTTCACGCCAGGCAAGATGTGAACTGGCTGTTTGCTGCTCACCCGAGTTCTCCTTTTCCGCTTTCAGTTTTTCAGCTGTTTCAATCAAGCGTTCAGCTGCATCCGGACGACGGTTCAGCACCACATCCTCAATCCGTTCCAGGATATCCAAAGGTATATCTGTATAAAGTACAGAAGTTCCCGGATTGACAATACCCATATCCATACCCTGCTGAATAGCATGATAAAGGAATACTGCATGCATAGCCTCACGTATATAATTGTTGCCACGGAAAGAGAAAGAAAGATTACTTACTCCTCCGCTGACGTGTGCGCCCGGAAGGTGACGGCGAATCCAACCTGTAGCTTTAATAAAATCGACAGCATAGTTATTATGTTCCTCGATACCAGTAGCCACTGCCAGCACGTTCGGATCGAAGATTATATCCTGAGGACGGAAACCGACCTTCTCTGTAAGAATACGATAAGCCCGTTCGCAAACTTCTATCTTCCGTTCAAATGTATCGGCCTGTCCTTTCTCGTCAAAAGCCATCACGATGACTGCCGCCCCGTACTGCTTGACGGTACGGGCATGCTCAACAAAAGCTTCTTCGCCTTCTTTCAGTGAAATAGAGTTGACGATACATTTTCCCTGCACACATTTCAGTCCTGCCAGAATAACTTCCCACTTGGAAGAGTCTATCATAACAGGCACACGAGCAATATCCGGTTCTGATGCAACCAGATTGAGGAAGGTTGTCATCTCCTCAGCAGCATCAAGCAATCCGTCGTCCATGTTAACATCGATAACCAACGCGCCGTCTTCTACCTGCTTGCGGGCTATCGACAAAGCTTCATCGTATTTCTTTTCGTTTATCAAACGAAGAAACTTACGTGAACCGGCCACATTACAGCGCTCACCCACGTTGACAAAATTAATTTCAGGAGTCACTTCCAACAGTTCCAGCCCGGAAAGCCAGAGATAATCTGGTTTCGGAGCAGGCACATGAGGTTTGGCATCTTTAATAAGTTCCTGATACTTGGCAATATATGCTTCGGTAGTGCCACAGCATCCACCGATTATATTCACCAGTCCTTCATCGATATACTCCTTGACTTCGGCAGCCATTTCTTCGGGTGTCTGGTCGTATTGCCCCAGACTATTAGGAAGTCCGGCATTAGGGTAAGCACTTATATAATAAGGAGCACGACGGGCCAACTGCTCCAGGAAAGGTTTCAACTGTCTGGCACCAAAAGAGCAGTTCAGTCCGATGGAAAAGATATCAGCATGCTGTACCGAAGTCAAAAACGCATCAAGCGTCTGTCCCGACAACGTGCGTCCAGCAACATCCGAAACCGTAACAGAAAGCATTAAAGGAACTTTTCTTCCCAAATTCTGCATAGCTGTTTCTGCGGCCAGAACAGCAGCTTTCGCATTCAGTGTATCGAAAATTGTTTCTATCAGAATAGCATCTACTCCCCCTTCAAGCAAAGCCTCCATTTGTTCACGATAAGCTTCAGAAAGTTCATCGAATGTCAATGCACGAAAAGCGGGATTATTTACATCCGGACTCATCGAGCAAGTTTTGTTGGTCGGTCCTACCGAACCGGCAACAAAGCGTGGCTTTTCGGGAGTTCTCGCTGTATATTCATCAGCAATTTTACGGGCCAGACGAGCTGCCGCAAGATTTATCTCACGGCAATAAGCCTGCATATGATAATCTGCCATCGAAACAGCAGTTGCATTAAATGTATTTGTTTCGATGATATCAGCTCCTGCCTCTAAATACTTACGGTGTATTTCCTCTATAACATCCGGCCGAGTCAGGCACAACATATCATTGTTTCCTTTCAGCAATCCTGGAAGATCCTTGAAACGCTCTCCCCGAAAATCAGCTTCCGAAAGATTGTATTGCTGTATCATCGTTCCCATGGCTCCGTCGAGCACGAGAATACGTTCGTTTATTAGTTGTTGCATTTTGAAAAAGCTCTATTTAAATTTAAAACACAGGGAATCGTTTTCCTCATATGCCAAAAGCACGATGCAGACAACTTATATAAACTGTAATTGTCTGCACCATCTTTCCCGATCATCGCTTGAACATGCGATCCATCATACGCTTATCTTCTTTTTCTTTCAACGTCTGGCGTTTATCGTATTGTTTCTTACCTTTTGCCAAAGCAATCACAACCTTCGCCAACCCTTTTTCATTAATATACAGACGAGTCGGAACAATGGTAAATCCAGGCTCGGCAGAAGTACGTTCAAGTTTACGAAGTTCTTTTTTCGTCAGCAACAACTTACGGTCCCGACGAGCTGAATGATTGTTGTACGAACCGTAAAAATATTCAGCTATATGCATATTCTTTACCCACAACTCTCCACGGGAAAAGAAACAAAACGTATCAACCAAACTTGCTTTTCCCTGACGAATAGACTTTATCTCAGTTCCGGTCAACACAATTCCGGCTGTGTACGTATCGATAAACTCATAGTCGAACGAAGCACGTTTATTCTTAATATTTATATTACCGGCGTTTGTTTTCATTAATTCAATATTACTGATAACTTATTAAATATAAATTCGATAATAGCAGGACACACCAAAATAATGATAGTAGCCACAAGAGTAAAGGCGGTCTGTTTGTTCTCCTCAACCTTAAGCCATCTGCGTACCCCCTCGAATACAATTACAATGGTATATATTTGCAATATCCAGTGCAGTACAACTATAGAAAACAGTCCACTGACGATATTCAATACAAAAGTAACTACCATAGAATAGCCCACAAACACTAGTATCCGGTCGTAAGAATCTTTCCCTCCCAGCCAGTTATGATTCAACTTATCCAATAAATAAGCTGAAAGAAAAAAGCCACCGAACAAAGCTACAGCTACAGCACAACAACGAGTCAAGGCTACCTGGAACATAACGGATGAAAAATCTTTTCCGATAAATGTTCCGATAAACTCTGACAAGCCACACAACCCAATAAGAGGATAAACAAAAGCAGGCATTACTGACCTTCCTACCCCCCGCTCTGCAATTTCACTCCACGCTTTGCCTGGAGTAGACAACAAAGCTATTATCTGCTGAAATAATGATTTATAATCCAATGTTATTCTACTTTTTTGTAATAAATCCGAACTTCGGAACTGCAAATGTACAAAAAAGAAATAAAATAAGGCACGAATTATACAGAAACGCTGACATACATTAACATACACAGCCTTATCTGCATAATCCGCACCTTACGGACGCATACTTTATCGAGTATGCTTACTCTATATTTCTCTCTCTTAAATTATTTTTATTTTTTCTGATACAACTGATAAGATCTGACTTCTCTAGTTTTCTCATTAGGAGCTATTGTTGCACCATTATAGTTATTTGATTTTTCAAACTCCAGTCTAATCCATTTTGGATTTCCAGAACCTGGTATATTAAGTTGCAAATAACGATAATCAGCATATTTACTAGTATATTCTTCAGAATACTTCTTTGCTGCATTTTCTTCTGATAAATCTACCCCTTGTATTGTATAACGAAGATAAAGTTTTAAAGAATCCCCATTCTCAGAAAATTCCTTTCCTGGAATTGTATAAATTATAAAATTATGTTTTCGTAATTCTTCATTCATCTCGTCTTCATCATTTCTATCTACATCTTTATGGAGAGTATAAGATAAAGGTAAAAGCAAATACTCATTATTTGCTCCCCAAACTAAACCAGCATTATAACCATCATCTACAACATCTAAAGTAGCAGTAGTCTGCTCTTGGGGAATTTCTGTATAATTTGCAGTGACAGTTCTCAGGTAAGATAAATCCCCTAATAAAGTTATATCATAAGAGTTTTCTTGCTGATTATACAAACTATAATCATATTGCATAGGAACATAAGCAAATTTACCTTCAGCTGACAAAATCTCCTTATTAGGTATATATTTAACACCTGATATATCTGTAAAATAAGTTCCTCCCATAAAACTAGACTCTACTTTCAAAATAGGAGCTCCTTGAATAGTTGTATTAGTTTCACCATTCAAGCAAGAGCTAAATCCAATCATCGATGCAAAAGCTGATGCCAACATAAAAAACTTCATTGTCTTCATATTCTTCCTTTATTTATCTTTTATTATTTAATTTTTTTCACTTAAAATGAAAATGAGTAAAAAAGACTGCTTTCTCTATCTCTATTTTTAACTTTTATTCACTATAAACAAAAACAAGCAATAAATTCCAAAGATTACTCTATCCCTGCAAATTGTTCCAAATGCTCATCTACATACTCAGCAATCTGTGCTGTAACTCTCTCCTCCATATCCATATAGGCCTCTTCCAAATCATCAAACGCTTCGTATTGCTCATACATTGCCATAAACTCATCATCAGAACATTCTTTTTCCAAATCTTCACGATGAGCATCATAAATCTTTTTAGCATCATAAATAAGCTTTGAAAAATCTTTCGCTCCAAACATACGCATCGCCTTGGCAAAAGGATTATCAAAGATATATGGTCCGTAACCATTTTGAATCAACTGTATAAAACCTCCTTCAAGCACTTCTTCACGAAAGAAATGATAACCTAGCAAAGTATGCTGATAGCCATTCAGTAAAGGCATCGTTTCAGCATTAATTACTCCTCCTGTAACCTCAAGATACTTATGGATAAACACATTCAGAAATTCATCCATTCCAGCTTCGGCTCCACGACGTAGGTCTTTGTCTTTTACTTTAATTTCGACTTCATTCATATACCTAATTATTATTACTTACAGATAGGTATTACCATCCTGCTGATATTACCACCGGCAAAGATACAGGTTTCTTTCGGAAGATAAAAAACATTTTGACAAGCAGAGATTACAAAACAAGAGTTTCAGCAAAAAATATCATTAAAAACCAACAAAAAGTTAGGTTTCAGTGATTGCATAACTAAATAAAACGACTAACTTTGCGTACGAATTAAAGAAGAAATTCCGTAATAAGAAGTTTACGAAATACTTATTTTTTATTACTCATAAAACGTAAAGAATATGACTTATTCACACGAAGTTGAACACATGTGTGTTGTAAAAAAAGGACCTAATCATGGTCCAGCTCCAATTCCTGAAGAAGGAAAATGGGTTAAATCAAAAGAAATCAAAGACATTTCAGGTTTGACTCACGGTATCGGTTGGTGTGCTCCTCAGCAGGGTGCTTGTAAACTGACTTTGAACGTTAAAGAAGGTGTTATCCAGGAAGCATTGGTTGAAACAATCGGTTGCTCAGGTATGACTCACTCAGCTGCTATGGCATCTGAAATCCTTCCGGGAAAAACAGTTTTGGAAGCATTGAATACCGACTTGGTTTGCGACGCTATCAACACAGCTATGCGTGAATTGTTCTTGCAAATCGTTTACGGACGTACTCAGTCTGCTTTCTCTGAAGGTGGTTTGATGATCGGAGCCGGCTTGGAAGACTTGGGTAAAGGTCTGCGTAGCCAGGTAGGTACTTTGTATGGAACTTTAGCTAAAGGTCCTCGTTACCTTGAAATGGCTGAAGGCTATATCAAGACTATCGCTTTGGACGAAAACGATGAAATCTGCGGATACGAGTTCGTTCATCTGGGCAAATTCATGGATGAGATCAAAAAAGGTACAGACGCTAACGAAGCTCTGAAGAAAGTAACAGGTACTTACGGACGCTTCACAGCAGAACAAGGCGCAGTTAAACATATTGACCCACGTCAGGAATAATATAAGGAGGAAAAGACATATGATTAGAGAAGTAAAATTTGAAAGCCAGGACCGTCGTATCAAACAGATTCTTGCTGCTTTGAACGCTAACGGTATCAAAGACATCGAAGAAGCTAACGCTATCTGCGAACAATATGGTCTTGATCCTTATAAGACTTGTGAAGAAACTCAGCCTATCTGCTTCGAAAATGCAAAATGGGCATACGTAGTAGGTTGTGCTATCGCATTGAAGAAAGGTTGCAAAAACGCTGCTGAAGCTGCTGAAGCTATCGGTATCGGTTTGCAGTCATTCTGTATCCCAGGTTCTGTAGCTGATGACCGTAAAGTAGGTCTTGGTCACGGTAACTTGGCTGCTATGCTGTTGCGCGAAGAAACTAAATGTTTCGCATTCTTGGCTGGTCACGAATCATTCGCTGCTGCTGAAGGTGCTATCAAAATCGCTGCAAAAGCAGACAAAGTACGTAAAGAACCTTTGCGTTGTATCTTGAATGGTTTGGGTAAAGACGCTGCTCAGATCATCTCTCGTATCAACGGATTTACATACGTTCAGACTCAGTTTGATTACTACACAGGCGAACTGAAAGTTGTTCGTGAAATCGCTTACTCAAACGGTCCTCGTGCAAAAGTAAAATGCTACGGAGCTGACGATGTTCGCGAAGGTGTAGCTATCATGTGGAAAGAAGGTGTAGATGTATCAATCACTGGTAACTCTACTAACCCGACTCGTTTCCAACACCCAGTTGCAGGTACTTACAAGAAAGAACGTGTTCTTGCAGGTAAACCATACTTCTCAGTAGCTTCTGGTGGTGGTACAGGTCGTACACTTCACCCAGATAATATGGCTGCTGGTCCTGCTTCTTACGGTATGACAGATACTATGGGTCGTATGCACTCAGATGCTCAGTTCGCTGGTTCTTCATCAGTTCCTGCTCACGTAGAAATGATGGGATTCCTGGGTATCGGTAACAACCCGATGGTAGGTTGTACAGTAGCTTGCGCAGTTGACGTTGCTACTGCTTTGAATAAGTAATCTATACTTAATCAAATATATAAACTCCTGTAATCTAAATGGTTGCAGGAGTTTTTTATTTACCGTAATTTATAGTTTAGGGACATTCTAATAGCCTTCTTTTTGGTTATCTTGTCTTATCAAGTAAGAAGAAAAATGAGACTATAACGACCTAAAATATGGTTCCTCCAAAGGCTGTTACAGTCAAGCCCAAAGCAGAACAATTGTCACTTAATTAAGCCCTGAAAAAGTGATTTTTGCAGCCCATTTGCAGCCCAATTTGCCATTTTCAAAAATGGGCTGCAAAAACTTATATAATCAACTATAGTACAATGAGATATACTCCATTTTACAATCATTTTTATATGGAAAAACATTGTACGATGGTTTACTTTTCATTGAGAGAAAGTAAGCAAAACAAGAAAGGTTTATCACCTATTGAGGTTTCTATCTCCACAAACGGAAAAAGAATCTATTTCAGCACAGGTAAATATGCACGTTCTACAGACTGGAATAGAGAAAAACAGTTAGTAAAAGGTAAGAGTGAAGAAGCTCAATTAGTAAACAGCTACCTCACCCAGCTAAGAAACAAAATATACCAGAAAGAAATTGAGCTACTTCAAATGGGCTACCTAATCACAGCAGAGCTACTAAAAGAAGCTGTTGCAGACAAAGTAGAAGCATTGAACGAAAAAAGCCTGTTTGAAGTCTTTGAAGAGCATAACAAAGAACAGGAAAAGCTGGTTGGAAATGGAGTTTCTAAAGCTACCTATTGGATTTCTGTCTATACAGTAAGGCTACTCAAAGAATTTGTTCAGCAGAAATACAAAAGAGAAGATTTATACCTACGTGAATTGAATCTAAACTTTATCCAATCTTTTCATTCATTCCTAAGAATAGACAAAGGAATGGCACAAAATTCATCTACCAAACATCTAAAGCTGCTCAAAAAGATAATTAACCTTGCAGTAGCTAATTCTTATATGACTACCAATCCGTTCATTACTTATAAAGTAGAACGTGAGCCTGTAGAAATTGATTTCTTGGATGAAGAAGAACTGAGAAAGATTATCAACTTTGACACTCCCCTACCCAGACTGGAGAGAGCCAAAGATATGTTCCTCTTTGGGTGCTTCACTGGATTGAGCTACATTGACATCAAAACCTTAGCACCAGAACATTTTGAAAAGGACAATACAGGCAGAATTTGGATTAAGAAACGCAGGGTTAAGACTGGAGTTCTATCACGCATCCCCCTACTCCCTATCGCCAAACTGATATTGGATAAGTACAAAGGTGGAGAGAAATTACTTCCAATTCAAGACCCAGCAGATATAAACAAATATCTAAAAGATATAGCTATCTTGTGTGACATCAAGAAACGAATCACATTTCATACAAGCCGCCACACATTCGCAAGTACCGTTACTTTAGCTAATAACATTTCATTGGAAGTCGTTTCTAAGATGCTTGGTCATACAAATACCAGAATGACTAACCATTATGCCAAACTTATAGATAAGTGCATAGGTGAACAGATGGATAAGCTCATGGACACATTTACAGGAGATTCCAACTACTAAACCTTACAAACTAAGATTATCCCACTTGCAGATATTGTGAGTGGGATTTTCTTTTTTAACTTTGCCTATAACCAATAGATTTAAAATATGCAACCAATAGACAAGTTCACAAATATAGATGCGGTTTATCCTACTCTTGAAGCAAAAGAGGAAGATGATATTTTAGATTATGTTTGGCAGTTTGCCATGATAATACATCCTGCAATGCCTAAAGAAGTACAGGGAGGGACATTAGAGGGAAGCGAAGCCATGCCCACCTTTAAAGAAAGGTACAACAACAGGCTTATTGAAATGCCGCTGACTTATGAAGAATATAAAAAGGACAAGGAAATTCAGACTGCCCTATCAGCTTTGCAGTTAGACAAGGATAAGTTTTGGTTTATCATTCTGTTTATAAAGGATTATGTGGACGGTAAGTGCTGGCAAGCGTTTGAATATGGGGAAACACCTGCAAGCGAGATAAAGAAACTTTTCCAAAACATATCCCAATATGAAGAACATCCCAATGCCAATCCCCTTACAGAGCATATAACATTCAAGGAAGAACTGACCTTATCCTTACAAGTGAATGGGAAAACCATACATACCATAGAAACCGCCAATGCTATCAAGTTCATACTTTCATGTTGCCAAGAACATTTGGATGATTTGAATCCTAAAGATGAGTTTGACACAGAACACCTATATGACAATATAGAAATGGTAAGCACTTATCCCAAACAACAGCAAATTACAACAAGCTACACGAAAAGAATCTGCCTGTTTGCCCAAACATTCAGAATGTTCTTCAATTTCCTATCACCTTTTGACGCCAATTATAGGAAAGGGAGAAAGAACGCATACGATGTCACATTCCTAATATCACAGCTTATCTATCTTACAGGAATCTCAGACAATGAGAATTTCCGCACAGACAAGACAACACTAAAAGGATATTTAAGCAAGAACAAGAAATTTGCATGGAATGTACAAAACAAGAATTATTGAAAATCAAATATTTGTCTAAGGGAGAGTAACATCTCCCTTATTTTTTACTCTCACTTATCCTCACGGTTTCCCCCCACCTTTGCAGCGTCAAAGGGACAGAACTTGCAAGGCGGCAAGTTAAGAGAGAACCAAAATCCTCAAAATTTTACTCTCCCTTAATCTTTCCAAAAGTTCTCACCTTTGCAGAGTAATCAGAAAATAAAACGGTGCGCACCTTTTAATGATGATTATCTGACAGTTCCCTCAGAATGGGAATAAAGTAAAAACTAAAAAAGAAGAACTATGGAGTTTAATATTAATGGAACAGTTATTCCACAAGTAGAAAAGTACGATAATCAAGGTGCGCACAATGCCATCAAGTCAATGATGCAGAGAAAAGAAACTCTAAGCATTAGACTATATACCGACAAGGAAAACTATCCTTGCATTTGGGTAGAATCTTATAATGTTGCAGGTTTCAAATACTATGTCAATCCAGCTTCTTTCAGATGGATATACACTTATCTGACAACTGGAGAAAGTGAAGATGGAGGAATAAAACCAACTGAACTGAATCCTTATAAAGCAAACGAAGATAACAACTTTCAGTTAGCCATTTTGAAACAGCTCATTGAATCTGGCAAACGTGTGCAGTTCGTACCGTTGTTTCGTGAGGTCAATAATTATATCAGTGCAACCAGCGCATTTCTCCGTGGCAAGATATACTTCCGAGTGGAACGCACGGATGAACTTCTGAACTATCTGCGTGAAAAAGAAGCTATAATCTGATTATTATTAACCTAAAGAGTGGGAGCTAAAAACTCCCCTCTTCTAAGACGAAAACAAGATGAATACTACATATATCAATATAGAAAAGAAGAACAGAAAAACTCAATATCTGACAGAAGTCTTACCAAAAATTCCAACCAATACCATACTTTATAAAAAGTTGACAGGACTGGGAGCAACTTATGGCGAACTGAAAGCTGATAGAGATTCTATTATCTTAGAACCGAATGTTCCAGTAATCAAAGGCAAGTGCAAAGACCCGAAACACGCAAAAGACAATCTTATGGGAGTTTACGAGAATGTAACGGTAGATTCCATTGTAAAATACCTGCAAGCCTGTAAGGAAAAACATATAAAGCTATTATCCACTCCAGAAAGTTTTTCCAAGATTAAAGCTGCATTTGAAGAAATTGACAGGGACATTTATTCTACCTGCTACCTTTTGTTTGACGAATGCCACAAGATAGTGAAAGATGTAGACTACAGAGAAAACATAACATTACCTTTCGATGATTTCTTTATGTTCGAAAACAAAGGGCTTGTGTCTGCTACTCCACTGGATTTTACTGACCCCAGATTTTTTAAGCAGAAATTTCAGATAATGGAAGTTCAACCCAATTTCGAATATGCCCAGCCATTAAACCTATACCATACTAATAATGTGCTACAGGAATTAAAGAAACGAATCGGCAATATAGAAAAACCGATATTTCTCTTTATCAACTCTACGGAAACTATTTATTCAATTATGGATAAACTGGATATTCTGGAACAATCTACAGTGTTCTGCGCATACAACAGTGTAAAGAATCTAAAGGATAAGAAGTTTAGTCAAGTCTATTCAGATTGGGATGCAGCCAAGATGAACAAATACAATTTTCTGACAAGCAGATTTTTTAATGCTCTAGATATTGAACTAGATTTCCAGCCAGAAGTTTTTATTGTAACCGATGTTACTATGGCTACCCAGAGCATAATAGACCCGTTTACCGATACCATACAGATAATTGGCAGATTTAGAAATGGGATAGCCTCAGCAAGCCATATAACGAATACGGACTATAAATTTCAAGTAAGGTCAAAAGCCCAGTTACAGTTTAGAATCAATATGTTTGAAGAAAATTATAAAATGCTCAAGGCATACCATGACAATGCAACCAATGATGAATTAAGGGATGCGGTCAAAGCAATACTTAATAATCATCCGCTCACTCCTTTATTAAACACAGATGGAACAAAGAACTGGTTTAAGATAGACAATTATCTGGCAGAAAATCTGGTACAGGGATATTATAACAGTTTTGATGAATTGGTAAAGAACTACAAGCAATGCAAATCCTTTAAACTGAATTATGAATCAACCGCCTATAAATTGAGTGACACCGAAAGGCTTAAACGAGAAAACAAATCACTAAGCATTAAAGCCAAGCGTAGGGAAATTGTGGAACAACTGGAGATGTTAAAAGGCGATGAAACCAGCATAGCGATGGAGCATAAAAGAGAGCTTATCCGAACAGACGCTTTTATAGTCCAAGCTTATGATGAATTAGGTAAGGCAAAAATAGAGGAACTGAAATACTCCCATCCCAAAATAAGAGAAGCCATGATACTTAAAAAGTACAATGAGAATCGGACAGGTACAGAGTTCATTGAAATGGTAAAAAACAGGTTTAAGGCAGGACAATCCTATGAATTATCTCAGATTAATAAAATCAGAGATGAAATATACAGCTTATTGAATATGCCACCTATCAAGAGGAAACCAAAGGATTTCCTAAGTGATTTCTTTGAGCTAAGGGATTATTGGAAGAACAGACAAAGAGCCTTATTTCTGAAATATGCAAAAGTTTAGTCAGCTACAACATTTTATCATAAAACCTCTTATTATAACCCCTTTTCTAAAAATGTTGTACTTACCCAAAATGAAAGTCCAGATTCAATTTATCTGGATTTTCTTCTGAACTACAATACAGGCATACCAATAGTTTAAATTCATAATATCCTCAAATTTGAATTTCCAATGTGTGACCCTAAGATTAGTTCCCCACCTATAAAGTAACTAACTTTACACTACCTCCAGCAGATAATTCCACTAACAAGATTCTCCATTTACAAACCATTCAATATTTCTAAAATGCAGGAATTTACTTACGAGCAAATCAGAGAAAAAGCACTCAGGCAAGGAGTAAAAGATAACAGAGTTCATATAGGTTTATGGGCTAATATTAATAACTATCTAAAGACAAGGAGAAAGAAAAATGGAAAGGTTACTACCTATTATATCTCATTGCAGAAACTGGCTTATTAACTTACTAATGCTTGAATTGATATGATAATCCACTTGCCAACTGGAAAGAAGTTCAACAACCGAAAGGAAGCCAAGATTTATTTTGGCACAGCCTACTATTATAAGATGGAACGTGAAAAGAAAGATTTAAGGTTTACCCATAATGTTCAATCAGCTACTAATGAATATGAAGAAAAGATTAATACCAACAAATTGCGAGAACAGAGCAACGATTAATTATTCCATGCTGCCACATTTCAAATCTGCTAATATCTTTAGATTTTTCTGCCTGTCATTATTCAGAGATAAACACTACAATGTACGCAAGACTTTAGATGAACTGAAAAGAATCACAGGAGATAGTTTAAGCAATTTCAATAGTCAGTTTAAAGACTTCTTACGAATCAAGCATTACTATCTGGATAACGGATTCGAGAATAAGACCAAACGGTGCATATACCACATTCCACCTATGGAACTGAAATGCGTTACCTTTTCAAGAAAGATTATTGGAATTGAACTTGAATCAGAATATATAGGCTTTTTCATGCAGTTAGTTCTATTATCCAGATTTGCTGAAATTGAACTTTCCCCAAACAATATTATTAAGAAACTAAAAATGGATAAAAAGACCTATGAAAAATACATTATTGAATTGAAGTTGAAAGACCTTATAGATATTCATAATGACAAACTGATTCTTAAAGGTAAAGAATTCATATTAGAAACTGATTTTAAATATCAAAGAATCCCCAGTACAGCAGAGCTAACTCCTAAATTCATACCTAATCTCATTATAAAACACAAATAACCTTATCAGAGGGGAAAACAACTATTATATTATATAATTAATACAAACAGCTTTTTCCCCTCATCCTACCCTAAATCCACTTTATAGGTACATATAGTCTGTTTTTTTAATGGGTACAACATTTAAGGTGAAAAATAAGCTTTATAGTCCCAATCCTAAAAATGTTGTACGAGATACCCCTATCCCAATAAATCCCCCTCGTGGGCAATTTAAGAAAAAAGAATGCTTTAAAAACTTTCTCTGATAGCTGACTAAAAAAAGAATGCTTATTAATAAGAAAACTGGCACGATGCACTATTACCATAGCTAATGGAATAATTTACTAAGCTCCTCACTTCATATAAAGTCTCTTTAGGGAAAAGCACAAGAATAGCCTAAGATGCAAACGAAGAAATTCATTTGTGTTTTAGGCTTGTTCTTGTTTAATCCATTCAATCAATAATCATTTAATTCAATTACATTATGGGAAATTTAGTTATTATGCCAGCTATGGCACAGAACCAATCAAGATTTAATTTAGGTGAATATGCGGAAGAAGCTACCATTATTATGGATGAGCCAGTAAAGCCAGCCAATCATTTTATCGAAGCCAACACACAGGAAGTAACATTGAATCATTTAAAGAATGATTGCATTACTCCAGTGTTCTCTAAAGACAATGAACTTACAATCAATCATGCTCAGTTTGTGGAAACAATACAGGATGCAGCACAATCTTTCTTTAGTGGTGAAAAGGTGGAACAAGCCACAATCAGAGCAAGCCACATTATTAAAGGAAGAATCCCAGAAGCAATCCACAAACCAGCCAATCAGCTTTTGGAATCTGATAAGACCATCTACTATGAAAGGGCAGCTTTCAGCATTGATGTTCCAACCATTTATGAAACAGTAGGTGGAAATAAGTTGAATCTTTCTATCGTAGGTGTAAGAGCTTACAACCAGATGAATCTATATTCAAAGAAAGTTCCAGAGTTGTTCCGTCTTGCACTTGGATTCAAAAATACCGTATGCTGTAACATGTGTGTCTTTACAGATGGTTACAAGGATGATTTAAGGGTAAGCAATACTACAGAATTATATCGTGCAGCATTGGAACTTTTCAGTAACTACAATCCAGCCAAACATATTTATCTGATGCAGCAATTAAGTAACACTACTATGAGTGAGCACCAGTTCTGCCAAATAATAGGTAGAATGCGACTTTATCAATGCTTGCCAACAGGCTACCAGAAAGCATTACCCAGAATGTTGCTTACTGATACGCAGATAAACAGTGTAGCAAAAGCATACATCAACGATGAAAACTTTGGTAGCTTTGGAAGTGAGCTTAATATGTGGAAATTCTATAATTTACTCACTGGAGCCAACAAGTCAAGCTATATTGATTCATTCTTAGACCGTTCTCTTAATGCTACAGAAATGGCTTTAGGAATCAATTCAGCTTTACATGGTGATGAGAGATATAAATGGTTCATTGATTAAATGAGCTTTATTGATTGAGAGAGAAAAGGGCATTCTTAATGAGTGTCCTTTTCTTAAATATCAAATAATTAACCGTTTATATTTGTAAGTACGCAAATAAGTACATATCTTTGCACTATAACAAAGGAGGATTTATGAGAACAGCCAATTACACAGATTTAAGAGCCAACTTGAAAAGCTACATTGATGCGGTCATTGACGATTATGATACCGTAGTTGTCAATCGTGGGAATGGCAAAGGAGTAGTGATGATTTCTTTGGATGAATATAACTCTCTAAAGGAAACGGAATACATCATGTCGTCACCCGATACAATGGAAGCAATACATAAAGGTGAAGAGGATATTAAGAACGGTAATTCTATATCCCAGAATGAAGGTGAAAGCATAGAGGACTTCTTAAAACGTGTAGCATGTACAGAATAACATTATCAGAACAGGCTAGAAAAGAATACCTATACTTTGCCCAAAGCGGTAACAAAGCAATATTGAATAAAATCAAAAACTTATTGGAAGATATTGCCGCACACCCATACACAGGAATAGGAAAACCAGAACCGCTTAAATATGAACTGGCAGGAAAATGGTCAAGAAGAATCAATGCAGAGCATAGAGTTGTTTACTCCGTGCATGATGACATAATAGAGGTTTACATATTCTCTATGAGATACCATTATTCCAAGAAATAACACACATATTACTAATATTGAAGAAAGGGCAGCTATTAAGTTAGTTGTCCTTTTTTATTTCTGCCAATACCTAAAAGTTTTAATTATGAATATAGATTATAAGGTAGGAGAAGTGAAGCTTTCCTACAAACCCAAATTCAAGAATCAGCAAAAAGTAACCTGTTCAGAGGATGCTTATAAATATATGCTTTCTACATATAAGAAAGGAACGATATGCTACAAGGAATATTTCAAAGTCCTGTTCCTAAATCAAGCCAATCAGATTTTAGGATATACTCTTATTTCAGAGGGAGGGCTGACAGAAACGATTGCAGATATAAGACTTATTTTTCAAGCTGCACTACTTACTAATTCTGTAGCTTTAATTCTGGCACATAATCATCCAAGTGGAAACTTAAAGCCAAGCCCAGAAGATATAAGGCTTACTAAACAGGTAAGGGAAGCATCAAATTTTATGAGGATAAAAATCTTAGACCATATCATCCTTTCAGATACAGAATACTACAGTTTTGCAGATGAAGGAATGCTGTAGCATAAACAAGGGCACTCAATATTTTAGTTGGGTGTCCTTACTTTATAATATTCACTTTGATAATTAGTGAATGTTTCCTTATAAATCAGCGAGTTAATAAATCCAACTCAAAATTAATATTCACTCTTATTCATTTACTTATAAAACAGAACATTATGTCACTTAAATATTCGAGTACAACAGCAGACTATCTTGTCTGGTCAGATGCAATGAACCTTATAAGAAAACTGGCTAAAGATGATAATTATAAAATATCACTTCTTATAGCTTTAGGTTGTTTCACAGGATTAAGAATTTCTGATATTCTATCTTTAAGATGGAAGCAGATATTAGATACAGACGAATTTACAGTAATTGAGAAAAAGACAGGAAAGCAAAGAACTATAAGACTGAATCCCCAGTTACAGGAACATATCAGAGAATGTTACGAGCATATAAATCCTGTTGGAATAAATGCACCTATCTTAATAAGTCAGAAAGGTACAGTCTTTTCAGTTCAGAGAATAAATATCATTCTTAAAGAAGTGAAGAAGAAATACAAGCTAAAGATTAAGAACTTTTCCTGCCATTCACTTAGAAAGACCTTTGGTAGACAGGTCTATAATATGAACAGTGAAAACTCAGAGCTGGCATTAGTAAAGCTGATGGAACTTTTTAATCATAGTTCTGTAGCCATTACTAAAAGATACTTGGGACTAAGACAGGAAGAAATATTGCAGACTTATGAATCTTTGAATTTCTAAACTACAGGTAGGACAAATCAAGAACAAGGTTAGCTTTTATACCCTAATTAAAGTTTGTCCTACTTAAATTTTAAACTCCAGATATATCTAAAGTCTGATTATTTGTATTTGGCATTTCAGCCTTATAGTAACAAGCCAAATCCATGAGTTTTTTAGACTTTAGAACAATCTCAACTCTTATAATTCATACTGGAGATAGCTGTTTGTAAATAACCAAAGATATATTGGGATAAAGGACGAATAATGTTTGATAGCAGAAGATTTACTATTTATCCCTACATCGTATAGACTTATTTAAAACCTTTCGCTAAATTTGCAACAATTTCAGTAAGTTATAGTGTTAACAAGCTGAAAGGACATAATTAACGACAAGGTGTTATTGAAATTATCTTCTATTCTCAAATTCTCGCAAAATTTGAAATGGCATGAAGATGATAGCAATAGCACCCGCACTTGATATATACCTACCTTATGTTTGTAAGGTTTCTATATACCGTTTGGTGTGGGGCTATTGTTTTATCCATGCCAAGGCAATGCGAGAAGCCAGAGAATAGGGTAAAATAAATAGTGTTCCCACACCTTTTTTATTTTAACAGCTTATCCATGGGGACTGGTAGGCATAAATATTTTAATTATGACAAAAATGCACTATGATGGAAAAGGTCCTCAGTTGTCAGAATTCTTTATTTTCTTTATAGTTATGGTAGTAATCGGAATAGTTGCATGGCTATTCTCCTAACAATTAGAAGATATACTATGAATATATTTGCCAGAGTTTTCTGTTTTAAAAATCATTCAACAAATGATGAAGCATATAATGTTATTGAGAGCATGGCTAAAGCTAAAAAGCTATATAAAGAGCTTATAAAGCAAACTCATCCAGACAAGCATCCAAACCGAAAAGATGTAGCAGAAGAACTGACAGCTATGATTAATAACAACAGGTTCAATTACAAAGAACTTTTAAAGATTAAGGATATAGTACACAACAAATTAGCATAATTATGGGCATTGTTGATTTCTTTAAAAACTTATTAAATTCTTTAGTAGGCACTTCATTGGAACGAATGAAGTTGATAAACACAATGAATCAGAATTTTAAAGATAGTTACTGTTGCGGTGAAATAGATAGATTTTGCAAAGTATCTGTAACTATTGGAGATGTAAACTATGCACATGAAATGAGTGCATTCTTTATAAGAAGTGGATTTAGAATATCCATAGAGAACGATAGTAATTTGAAAGATTCTGAAATTAGAGAAATTTCTCAATATATACTATCAAACAAACCTTTTATCAGACAATTAATGACCTTAGGATTTGATACTCTTTTAGTAGGAGGTAAACACTCAAAAAAAGAGATTCAATACTGTCTAAAAAGCTACACACAATTAGGTGGTTTCTCATTAGAATAATTTATCATGTGGAAAGTTATAGATATTTACTCAATACATATTAGCAGATTATTCAACAGTCTGCACAATAAAGAACTTATTCAAGGGGTAATTGAACAAGATTTCTTTATAAATAGAAAAGAAGTTAGTAAATGGTACTCTCCTAATAAAGCAATAGAGGAAACAAGAACCATAAAACTTGAGCATAAAATGCTTCTTTCTAATGGAAGAATAACGAAATGTGACACTATATCATATTATGGTAATAATTTATCTACATTATTAGCTAGAGAATTTGATTCTAATCATGTACACATTAAAGAATACAGACAGCAAGTTGAGTTTAATGGTTCCACAACAGAAAAAATTACTCCTTATATTGAACCTGAGGACAATAGAGGGCATTTAGCTGGAATGACAATAATTTCCAATTGGAAAGACGATAAAGACATAGAAAAACAAACAATAATCAAATATAACGAATTAGGGCATGTAGTTTTATGCGACTCTTGGTGGAATGGAAAGAAGATAAAGAAAGTATTTGAATACAAATATGATTATCAAAACAATTGGACAGAATGTAAAGAATACCATAATGGAAAATTTGTTCATCTACATATACGCCAATACAAATATATGTAACTTAAATCAATTCTATTGATCAAGCAATTCTATTATTTAAAAAATTTCATATTCACAGGAAATCAATCTACTATTAACCAAAATACAATAAAGTTAGATAACAATTTTATAATATATATAAAAGTTCGTAGTTTTAAAAAAAAACTTATTTTTGTGGATAAAAGATTCTACAACAAATGAATTAATATTATTAGATATGAATGGATTAATATTATTAGATATGAATGAACTAATAAATAAACTGTTAGGCGAAAAATTATCTTCAATTATAGGGAAAAACATAGATAAAGCTATTGAAAATATAGAATTTGTAATGAATAATAATATTCTTGAATATTTATCAGAAGAATGCAACCGTAATATTCAAATAAAAACTTTATTACACAGAGCTTATCCTGTAAGTCTTTTTGATATATATCAGCCCCTTTATATTGTGCCAAGCCAATATTGGAAAAGAGATACATCTGAAAGTAAAATATCAACTTCCTCTATTCAAGAGCTTTTCAAAAAGCATCAATATATAACTTTAAAAGGTACAGCAGGGAGTGGAAAAAGTACAATAGTAAAATATTTGTTTGTAAATGCAATACAAACAAAATTTAAAATACCAATAAAAATAGAGTTAAGGTATTTAAACGACTATAAAGGAAATATTATCAGTTTTATTCAAGATAAAATTTTCAAATTTCAAAAATTGACCAATAGTGATAATATCACAGAAAAATTAATGCAATCTGGAGATTTCGTTTTCTTTTTAGATGGATATGACGAAATAATTTCTACCAAAAAACAACAAATAACCAAGGATATAGACGATCTTGTCAAACGATACAACAAGAATAACTATATGCTAACATCTAGACCTTTTACTGATATTGAAACGTTACCACTTTTCTACAATTATGATGTTTGCGACCTATCAGATGATGATATAGATGAATTTATTATTAAACAAATTCCTAAACAAGATGAGGAATTATGTAAGAAAATAATTGAAGCCGTCCATAATCAAGAAAACAAAGATTATAAAACTTTCCTCAGTAATCCTTTATTGCTTTCTATGTTTATATTAACATTTCAATCATACTCAAATATACCACAAAAAAGAAGTGACTTCTACAGCCAAGTCTTTGAAACATTATTTTCTTTGCATGATAGCATATCTAAAATGGCTTTTGTTAGAGAAAAACAAAGTGGATTATCAAAAGAAAATATCATTGAGATATTAAGATTATTTTCATTCTTATCATATTTTGATGAAAAATTTACTTTCTCTTTACAATATATTGAAGATAAGTTACAACTTATAAAGGACAAGAAAAAAATTTCTTTTGAGAATCAAAAGTTAATGCAGGATCTTCAAGTTGCTATTGGAATTATAACACAAGAAGGAACTGAATATACTTACCCGCATCGTTCTTTACAAGAATATTTTGCAGCTAGTTATATAGCATCATTATCAGAATATAATAAAGAAAAAATCTACCAAAAAATTTATAAGACATTTATAAAAGAAACAAAATGGAGAAATAGAGAATATGATAATTTCTATTTATTATTATCAGAATTAGATAAAAGAGCCATAATAAATTATACCATTATACCTTTTTTATGTGATGCAATTGATAGTATTAAAATGATAGATAATATGAATTATACAAAAATAATAGACCTATTCATTACGTTAGAAAATACATACTTCTCAATTAACAACATTTTATTAGAGAAAAAAATTTTTATGCAAGAAGAAATGAAATATAACAGATTTTTTAAGAAAAGACTCAACGAAGAATATAAAAAAGATAAAGAGTCTACAAAAACTTCAACCATAGAAAATGATACAAAATTTAACAAAATAAGAGAAAAAACCAGAAAAGAATTAACAATGCAATATATAGTTCCATTTCTAAAAGAATATATAAACAATATTCAAAACACCTTGAATCGATTAAAACTAGAAATCGATAATGATGAAGCAATTGATGCTGATTTTATTAATCTTGCATAATAAAAACAGATAGATATAATATTACTATATACAGAGATATTAAAAATAGTAAGCTATCAGTAAACCCCATATCATAAATTTATAAAAATGTAAAAAAAGGCTCTTATACTGTTTTTCTTTTATAGGCTACTACATTTTAAGGAAATATCCAGATTATAAACCCCAAGAAATAAAATGTCGTACCAATCATGGAAGTTAAAAAAGGAATAACTATCTTTGTTTTGAACTCATAAACATAAGATTTATGGAATATATAAATGAATTTCACAAAGAATGGATAGAACGCACTCGCCAATCAATAGCATCTTGGAGCAAGCAGCCTATATCGCTAGAAGAGAAAAGGAAACAGCAGGAACGCTTGAACCAACAGAGAGCTATAAGAGAGGGCAAACAAAAGAGCTGATTGACTTCGCCAATTCCAACAATTTATGGATTTCTCTTTCTGAACTAAATGTTGAATTTCTTAGTAAAGGTGGAGAAAACGAAGTCTATACAGGAAATAAAGATAATATCGTTATTAAACTGAATAATTTTGAATACGCAGGTGATGATTTGGAGAATTTCTTCATCCGCATAAATGCACACAACAAGTTATTTGGTAACGTACCTTATCAGATGATAGATTTCGCCTATAATAGCCAACAAGAATTCTGTGCAGTTCTTATACAACCTTACATTTTGGCTGAACGAGAAGCTACAGAAGATGAAATAGCTACCTATATGAAAGCATTAGGCTTTGAAATGGACTATTACGACGAATATCATAATTCAGAATATGAAGTGTTTGATGTAGTTCCTAACAATGTACTTTATGGCATTGACGGTGATTTATACTTTATCGACACTCAAATCAGAACACGGTCTTAATCCAAATATGGATTTCTCTTACAAACGAAATTGCATTGGGAATTTGACCATAATGCAGGTAACCATCCAAAATTGGCGTATTGACTAGCATGTTTCTTTCCCATACCTTCGTG